>Ga0126342_10000966_pt1 | contig 37056 bp, 33 predicted proteins | sample Cyp1metagenome_FD_92528 | JGI IMG/M metagenome (GOLD analysis project Ga0126342, IMG submission 92528) | Coral microbial communities from Lord Howe Island, Old Settlement Bay, Australia - Cyphastrea 1 metagenome | ecosystem: Host-associated > Invertebrates > Cnidaria > Coral ... | reverse complement strand
TACCAACGGACCACCAGTGCGCACACAAACCCTTCACCGAGGAACCCCAAATACAAACATCCGTGCCTATAACCGACCAATTAATAGCGGTGCCCGTTTCAAGCTTGTATGCGCATTTGAAGGAGTGCTGGTAAAGGTACTGGTGATACCAAAACGAAGTGGTACTACCTGGAGAGCACTCATTTTGGAATCACCAGTGCGCGCGCGCAAACCTTGCACAAAGGAACACCAAACACATCCTTGCGACTTGCCTACAACCTTGAAAATGCTTGTGGTGCCCAAGCTAACACCATTTCCTGAACACCATTTCCTGTCAACAATCCTAAACAAAGCGATAACATACACTGATTTAGACATCTTTGGCCAAGGCACTTTTGAGGGTACAACAACCAAGAATTATTGAATATATGGGTACTGTATCATTAGTAATGTTGGCCCGTGGTAAACTTCCCTCTGACCAATCAGATTGTACAATTTTGCTGGTCATACCCCATACCTGCCTTCAAATCATCTTTAATCTTTTGCTATACCATACCATTGACCTAGTCCAATGGGTGATTGATACAACAAATTGCTGGGGGTAGGGGTAGGTTATGATGTACTAGTATTGTCAAGTATATTATAGATAGTATAGCCGTATATAAACTGAAATACATTGAAATACATTGAAATACCACAATACCCCACTAAACCCCATTCATTTGTATTGATTTGTTGCAACATGTCCGACATGTCCCCCGTGAAAAATGATGAAACATGTACGTACGCCCTCAGAGTCATCCTCTTGGCAAATCGCTCTTTGTCGATCTGTTTCCTCCTGGAGTCTCTGCAAGTCCTGCCAGCAAATGACAGGTGCTTCTGTGCCGGCGCAAATATACTATGGGTTTGGTAGTTTGGTACCTGAAAATGTTGGGAAACCCCAACAAGTCTATTGGTTAATCATTATCTCTATCAAATATATTCAAATATGGCAATGTGAGGGTATAGCACAACTTCAGACGGACCCATATACAACGTGGCAATGGAAAGTCTACGTTTTCATATCAAAATGATTCGAAATGAATGATTTCCATTGACGGCCATGATGACATGAGGGCAATCTGATGGGAGTGTTCAACCCTCAAAAAGCGATGGAAAGTAACAAAAATCTAAAACCTCCAGTGTCATTGGAGATGTCAATGCTGCGCTCCAATGTCTCGAAATTCCTTCTTGGGGTTGACACCAAAAGACCTTATCCCATAGGATCCATGGTGCTGGTATATATGCTAACATAAAGGGGGTATATTGATGGGATCCATGTTACCATATATAGCAGCACCATATGGCCATTTATAGTGGATTTTCCCATTAAAAATGGTGATTTCCCATTGCTATGTTAGTTCACCAGAGGGTATACTAAAAACCGTTGGGAATGGCTTGGTGACCGAAGTTCTCTCGACCCAGAAATTGGATCCAGCATCCTGGCAAATCGCACTTTGTCGATCTGCTTCCTCCTTGTGCCTTTGGAGTTCCTGGATCAAAGGTGAGAAAAATGGTACCCTCTGGTAAACTGTTACATAACTATGGAAAGATCCACCATTTTTATTGGGAAAATCCACTATTTCTATGGTCATTTTCAATAGCTATGTTAAATTACCAGAGGGTACATCATGGTACATCTACACCGCGATGAAGTGAATTCCATTCGAGTCTGCCTGATATGACAGAAATACATTCACAATACACCCCAGCTACGTAGATTTCTGGTTTTGTTGTGTGGGCACCTGAGAGTGTCGATGTCTCTCTTGTTGCCATTGACGTGCTTCTTCTCGCAACTTGAATAGCTCCTTTCGGTGTCAACAATGACCGACTACCAATTGGGGGCTCCTGACACCAATACTCAGTGAAATATTAGTGAAATGGATAGTGCACAAATGTGCCATGGTCAAAACATGGTAACTTATATATCATATATGAGGTATGGTCATCCCACCATCATGTAAATGGGGGGCATCCCCTAACCGGTACCAGATGGTACCAGCACCTTCTCAGCAACTGTGCAGTGCCAGTGTGCCTCCTCTGCTCCTTCCAACAACGAACTCTGTCGCTGGCCTACTTCTCGAAGCTTCTGCAGCTCCTACAAGCTTCTAACTGCATTCACTTGGGGTTGTATTTGAACGATTTACCTTGATATGGCCGAAATGGAGGTAATTATCATCATTTTCCCATATTTTCATATATTTTCCCTATATAGATAGCAATTTGGGGCTGCACCCCATTTTCACCAAATGCTGCGTCCTCTTCTTGCTGTCCGCACAGCTTTTCGCCGGCTTCCAGCTCCTCTCTGTAAGTATTCCTCAAGGCATGGGAAGCTCATGCCTAGTGTCTGAACATGGGATATACAGTAAATTACAGTAATGTGGGTGAAACAATCACGAACCATCCCGCAAATCACCATTAGGTGGTATAAACCATTCCCAAATGGCTGGTCTATTATTATTATTTGACCCACAGTACTCCAATTTATGGCTGTTTAATACGGAAAATCACGATTCACCGATTACCGATGGAGTCAGGATGATTTAGGGGTACCAGGACCTAAATTCAGACAAGCCCACATTTCACCACTGCTCAGAGGCCCAAACAGAGCGAAATGGGCGTCCAGCCCTAAGCTTCATTCAACAAATGTCAAATAACTATCAACCAACAGCAGCCTTACGATCCATACTTAGATTGCATGGGTTGCCCAAAATCTCTGTCACACCAAGTTGCTCTTGCGCCGCTAACAAAGCCTGGATGCAGCCGAAGTGTTTACACGATTTTACAGTACCCTTTTTGGAATGCTGCGTAGCTGTTTTCGGCATGCTTCGATCATTTTTGATACTGCAAGTATGTCAGAACACACAAATGACATAAATTGCCAGGTTCGTGCAATATCCAGAGGACTTACCAGAATGACATCTTCGAGTACCCAGTAGATGTTGCGTCAAGACTGATATGCTGTCGTTTCTTGCCTCAAGCTCTTCTATCCGCTGCGATGGCGAGGCAACGGCCTGAGGTTTGCTCTTTTTTGTGCTCGCAGGAAGCGACTGAACCAGTCACAGCCCCAAAAAATCCAGCACCAGTTGCAGGCTTGCTCCAACCTATTGGTGAATCGTGCAGTAGCCAGTCGTTGGAAGGAGAATTGGTACATTTTATTCAATTGACCATACGAAAAACCAGTCTTTACCTCATCTACCCATACTGTGGATGGAAGAAATCCTGCACCACCTTGGACACTCTATAAATAATGGATAATAATGGGATAACCACCTATCAACTGGGATTTCTTCCATCTTCCACTGCATGTTCCCAATATCTTTCCGGAGCCCTGTGCAGCGCCTCCACAACCTGCAACTGGAGCTCTCGACATTGCTCGCGGGAAAAAGACAGCTCCACCTGCTTTTTTCCGATCCAAGTCATGGCAGTCATGGTGACTGCAACATATTTTGGAGGTTACTACATGGGCTTGAAATTGGATGCAAAAAAAATACCAGTTTATGACTAAACCAAAAACAAATGGTTTAATCACTGAAATACTGTAGATAAGCCCAAATAGGTAGTTCTGTGATGTTCTGTGGGTACTTTTTTATAACATGTATTGTCTTGGCCTGAATCTTAAAAAAAAAACGATTGATCTTGTGGCCATGCCATGCAGTTGGGTCCATTGTGATATTTCCTTACATCTCATGACATGACTCATGACATTTCAAACATGGACAATGAGTGGATGTCTATTAGAACCCGATATTCCTGGACATATTGACTGTCAAAGGGACTCTTCTAAAACTTGTTGATGGATGTCTATAATATTAAATGAAAGGAGGAACACATCCTTTGGCATTCACTCATCCTTCTCCTACACTTCAACTTTTGAGGTTTGACAAATCACACAGCAAAGCCATGCAGCCTCAAGTTCCTCTATATGTCGGAGCGATTTCTCCGGTGTGGTGGCAGCTGCCTGCACCGAGTCTGGCAACACTATCCAGGAAGCTCGAAGGAGCCAAGTGCTCAATGCAACAACTATAAGCCATGCCAGCTTACACCCAGAGCCTCTGCAACTTGCTGTCTTAAATTCTCGCATTCAAGTTGCAACGCCTGCGCCGTGTCAAAGGTTTAAAGATGTTTAAAGAGAAATCGTATATTGTATTAGTAACAGTATATGTATTAGTATTAAATCATATTGTATTCATCCGTTTGGTTCGACTAGCACCACATCTCAATTCTTTTTCTATAAAACCACTCTTCCAGTTTGTGCGGTCCAAGGGTGAAAAGTGAATCCGAGCCGACTGCCACACTCCCACAAATCTTGGGTTTGAGATCCTGCAAAATCCTTCATAGGAAAACCCCTCCAACATCTCGAACGCGCTTCTCACGCTTGCTTCTACTTCTTCACATCTTTGATATCCGGGTAGAGTCTTATTATTTCTGACCACCACTAAAATCATTATGGCAACAGCTCAACACCTCACTTTGCTGCTCCAAACGATGGTACCCCATCCGCCTCAGCTACTTCCGGTCCATGCAGTTGAAGGACAGTCCTCAGGTACAGCCGAAGGCGCTTCGGGAATGCTGGGGGACCACCACTGGTTTCCTCAGTGAACAAAACCTGTATGAAACGTGGATGGTCAAGACATGGGAAAACATTCATCAATATTCATCATATTATTATGAGATGCGGTTTAAACGTTTGAAATCGTTTGAACATGTTTTAAGTACCCAAAATGACCAATCCGTCAGAACTGCCACCTAGCTGCTCAGCCAGCTCCGAATCCTTCTCAGCGCGAAGGCCTGAAACAATTGCAGGGACAGTGACATCAAACCACCATTTTGGTTTCAAACAGGGCCCCGTTTGAAGCCAACACAAAGCCACAAGCACCAAGCAAGAACCAAACAAAATGACAGTTGAAGGGACCAAACATGTGGCTTTGATTTTCAGATATTATATATAGGGATAGAATTGGCTTGAAACTCTGTAACTCCTGCTCTGAAGGGGAAAAACAACGCACCAGCCAAATCCTCTAGTTGCGTGTTTTTTCGACTTCAGGAAACACATAACCATCATAGCCTGCATCGTCCAAACATCTCCAAACTGTGCCATCATTTTTTCTACCACAACCCTAAAACCGCCAAGATTCCTGGGAGAGATGAGGGCAAATGTGTTATCCCTGGATGTGCCCATGCCCATACATCCCTTGGTTTAAGGACCAGCAATTTACGTACGGAAAACCTTCGATCCAACGTTTCCAGTTTTCGAGTTCCAGTGATCCAGCAGCTTCCATTTCTTCCCCACCTGACATCTCTGATTCCAACGTCAGAAGCTTCTCTCTCAGTTCCTGAACGAAAAAGGAGGTGTCAAAAATGCGCTCACCCGGCTGACCCGGCTCGGTTGCCTGGGACACGCCTACAATGACGGGCTATACTTACCAAATCAAATATATATATATATATATATTTAATAACATAATATACCTATATAATAAATAAATATGTATATATATATTTTAACAGAATATATAAATGCGTAAACGAATTCACTAATTACCCATCTTGCTGGTTGCCCTTTTGCCGTTGAAGCCAAAGAAACAACCCCCACCTGGTTCTCGATGGAAAGGTCAAGCGTAGCAGCCTTACAATATGGCAGCTGTGCCAAGTATGTTCATCTAATCTATTCTGTTTGTGTGAATAAATCCATCCAAGAGAACCACTCTCACCAGCGTCTATATACATCTGTCAATCTCGTTTTCCCGCTTGTGAGGGGTCATCAAGAGATCAGCTTATCCATTTGCTTTTTGCGAGAGTCATCGAGAGTCTCTTTCACACTCTGACTCTCACTTACCCACATCATCCTGAAATCACCTATGACCACAGTTTGTTGAACATCCCATGACTCATAGGGTGAGGTATGAACAGAACCACCATTAAAACCAGCCATGTTCGCAGGATTTCGGATCCACTTGGTTTCCTGGCATCCTCAGGCTCCTCAGGGCTTTCTGGACTTTGCAACAGCTGTAATCGCCGCTTCTGCACAGGTGGAACAGCCACCAAGTCCAAGACCAAGAAGTGGACAGGTGACCACATCTCTAGCCCGCACTTGAACCAGCTAAATAGTAGACTATCAATGACAAGGGGAGTTGAACAAGTTGAATATTCCTGTTTGAACCAATCAAGAGCACGAATCGCGTGTCCGAACCATAAGCATTGCCAGCTTCACATGAAACATTGTTGACTATTTTTTTTTGCCTTCCAACTTAAATTGTGTTATGATCCTTCATATCCTCCTTAAACATGTGCCGGGCCTCAATCTCTGCATTGATGTTCAATGCAACAGCAGCCTCTTCACAGAGCTGTTGGCATCGCTCCTGCGCTTGTTCCACCTGCACAAAAAAAGGCTGCGCTTGCTCTCACCTGGAACTATACATCGTATCATGTTCATATATATAATTATACATATAATATCATATAATAATATAATAATAATCATTATATAATCAATAAGTTACTACGAATTACTATTACACCCAGAGTAATACTAAGAATTACTAAGAGACTTATTTCACAGCAACATGCCAACCATCACAAAATCTAAGACATTTAACAACCCCCATCCCCCCATTCCCCAAGGGGCACCTCCTTAGGCTCCACGCTGAGCGCCTGCACCCGGCGCTTCAGCGTCTTCCGCGCCTTCGCCATGTGCCCCAGGCGCTCGCGCAAGCGACAGACCTCGCTGCGGGCCACGCTTAACCTGGGTTGGAGGTTGGAGGATGAAAACGAGATGTAGAAAATGTGGGGATATAATATATATATATATGTATGTATATGTATGAATATATATATATATTTCTACATATTTCTATAATCCATATATAGGGATGATGGAATATATGATGGACATATATATGGGTGTTTCCATAAATGGGGTACTCAAAATGGATGGTTTATAAGGGAAACGCCTATTAAAATGGATGATTTAGGGGTACTCCCATTTCAGGAAACCTCCATATGGAACTATAATGGAAATGATAACGACCGATGGAATGTATGATGGAACTATTATGTTATCCAAATATAATGACATATGGTTAGTTAAATGAAGTTCTACATTTATGGAAACTATATGGAAAAAATAGAAATTATGGACAAATATGAGGATATAATGTGATTATCAAAGATATTTTGATGATATATTGTGATATTATATGATATCATATGATATTATATGATATTATGGAATTATAATGTCCCCCAAGTTTGGAATTCATTTGCAAATATAACTATGGAATGAATGGAAATTATATGGAATATATGGTTTTCAGAGATCTGGAAAATATGTGGAAACTATATTGAAACTATACAAATATACCTATGGAAAATAACTGTAGAACTCTATATTGTAATCATGTATCCCTATCGAAATTGTGCGTAGGAGATGTACCAAAGATCCGCACGATTACGATGATCATGAGATACAACTGAATAAAAAACTGAGTGTAAATATCTTAGAAATAGCGGTCAAATTAATATGGGAGTATGTGGGATTGTACAATAGATGATAATAAATGTGGCTATATGTGAAATTGGATGAATTTTGTCCCCAGTTTTTTCTGAACATTCTGGCCAATAATTGCCAATATGCTGGGGGTCATGGAGAAATCATTTCATCTGTTGGATAAGCTGAGTGTGCAACTCTTCCTCTGTGCAGGCTTGGAGTTCGGTACCTTTGCCGGTCAAAATTTAAGAGGCAAAATCCAGTAACAGGCTGCCTGGTGAAAATCCAGTGGCCTTGTGGTACACTGGTACATATTCCTCAACTCTGGGTCAAAATGAGGGCAACCTCAAAAAATGGTTGGTTTAAAAACCCAAAGCGACCCACGTCATACCCATCTGATTAAACATTCTGGAGCCGGATGATCCGTGAATTTAGGATCAAAATGGATCAAGGAATCAGTCAGAAACACAGCCGCATGCTGTTCTTGTTGATCATATCTCCGTACATCCCCCGTTCTCCTGCATAATCTTGACATGTTTGGTGCTTAATTTGGATGCTTCAGGCATCGTCGCTGAAATGATCATACTTCACTAAATAGCCTTAATAATTACAATATAATTACATATAATTACAGTATAATAATATGATAGTATGATGTGTATATATATATACATACGGTAACTACATTTAAATATACAGATTTTTAAATATACGAACAGGTACGAGTATTTTAGACTACCTCCGGGAGGGTTTTCCTTGGCCCGCCCAGCCATTTAAACATACAGAATCCAATTCATTTAAACATACTGCAACTACATTTAAATATACGAACTGGTATTTCATACTACCTCTGAGACTCTGGGGCCTTGCGGTCTGGCCCGCCCTCCACATATTTAAATGTCGTTACTGTATATATACGTACTTATAACAATCATCACTTGGGGATAGTTACCCCTACTTTGGGGATAGTTACCCTGCCAACCCCTACTAACCATCATTTCACTGGGCTCCCCAACACATCTCCGAATTTTCGGCCCACTGCGCCGCTTCACTCTTCAGCTGCGCGCACTCAGCACGCAGCTGCGCCTGGGCCGCCACAAAACATGCCTTTGGATGCCTATTTTTGATCCCTTTCTATAGAATCTATAGAATCTATAGAATCTATAGAATCTATCTATCTATCTATCCATCCATCTATCTATCTATCTATCTATAAATTATATATATATACGTATATCAATTATGATACCAACATGATAATGAATGATAATGACGCTATCCTGGCGCCAGCCTGCCTGCGCAAGGTCCGCAGAGGTTTTTGCAGCCAAACACTCAAAGTGCAAGAGGGCTTCCTGGTGGGGGACGTCGGGACGTCCGGCTCTCAGGCTCAAGCCGGGTACATGTGGCTGAAATAACCAGTCGACTACATTGGACCGCAAGAGATTTGGGGTGCCGAATGTAGTGGGAATACCTACAACTTGAAAGAAACAAATAAACATATCCCAAAATTCAGACACAACGGATCAATATGGACCAATCCGCATCTGATATGCTCCAATTTCTTCCCAGAACTCGCAAGAAAATCAATCAGTCAATGGATTGGTTAAAGGGAAAATCTACAGGAAACCATAGATTTTCTCGTGAAATATAGGGCTTTCCTGTAAATTTTCCCTTAAACCAATCCATTGAATCAGCTAAGTGTACCAGGTACCAGGTTTCTGCCAGAATTGGACACTGACCGACCTCTTCTACCTGAGCGGAGCTGCCCACCTGATCACAAAATCATTGAACAAGGCCTTTGAAGCCAATCTATCTCAATCTGCAATATACAGTATATATAATATTAAAATGTATAATATTATAATATATATATACATATACATATATACATATATATGCTATATATTTATATTATATACACACGATAGTTGATGATGTAGGTAAACACTTGGGAACCCTGAGGAATATACAGACCATCCGTTTTGGTATAGAAATCACTGCGATGGGCCGAGCCTCGCGTCCCAAGTTGCGTTGAGCTTTTTCTGCTGCTGCTGACCACTCCTAGACGCAGGAACATGTTTCCGGGTGATGCTCTCATACCATTAATCATACCATTACAATCGTGACTTTGATTCTTCATACCATTAGTACTAATACTGACTCTATACCATTGGTAATACGCCACTAGTAAAAATAACAATTAATATACCATTCAATACTAATATGGAGTAATATGGATGGAATAATCAATACAAGCACTAATGGTATGGGGATGGACTTAGTGACTGGATCACATCTCCTGTCTCAGTTGCGCTTCCCGCGCCAGGCAGCGCTGCAGCATGGCACCACCCTCCGCCGCGCTGCGCAACCTCAGATTGGAGGGAGCTGGGATCTTGTAGAGAAAACATGAGGAAACATAGGGGTGAAATGGTCAAACACGCTGACACTTTTCCATAAATAGGTTTAAGTATGTTTAACTAATTATCTACTAATTATCCGGAGTTTGTTTTTGTTTTAATGGAAAATTTATAGTAAACCCCAAATACAACCGTTGGACACCTGGAAAGTATGGGGGAAGCATCAGCTACAACATCCTGGCAAAAATCTGGAAACGCTCCTGTAATCTTCGTGGGGGTTCCACAGGAAACCCACGAATTTACCCTCCAGTAATTTAGCAATAGATATAGAAAACCCAGCATCTTTATTAGATGATATTAGATGATGTTACTTGGGCAGCAAGGATTGGGTTTGTTGTAGAACATCCAAAGACGTCAGGATTTCCTATCATTTTCTGTTGAACCGTTTCCGGAAAACCTGGTGGTTAAATGGGTTGTAAATTCTGCCGCATTTGGTTTCATGGGACGTAAAACACAAAGATAGATAATATATAGGAAAGAGGTGTCCTATTGTCCCTTAAATGATGGGAGCCCGGTGTACGACTAATTACCCCGAAATTGGAGATGAGTCTGCCTATGAAGGCCCACGTATATCGACACTTGAGGGGCGGATAACATGGCAGAACGTATCACATGTTCTTTTGTTGTAGCTGCAATGCATACAATGAATGGCATTCATCTTTTATGTGCGATAAGTAGATATTCCAGAATCTTCAAGATACATGGGTTCATGAGTACATATTCTGAAATCATCAAAACAAATCTTCAAGCTGTGCATGCTGTGCAAGGGATTCTTGATGCCGGAATCGCATTCGAATTCTTTTCCGGAAGTGCCATCATCTGTGTACATAAATTACACAAACTATCATAAACTGTTCAATCTCAGTGCGGCAGCAAAACTATGCAAAACAGGTGCACGCAATCTGGGACAACAAAAATACAGCAATTCTCAAAAATTGGATGTTCCAAGGCCCCAAGTACTTCATTGTCATTGATCGTTTTTTGATATCTCTTTCGATATCTCAGAGTCCTCGCGTCTTCGGTTTTTTGACACATACACCACCCAAGAGAATTAACATCGAATCCACAAAGTGGGGCTGGAAGACTGTTCCAGATGTGGATGTGGCCATTTGTATCCATTTGTTCGTTCTGTCAATTACAGTTGTGGGTCCTGATCCATCCTGAAAATCTGCAGCCAAGGGGCAATTGCATGATCTGCTGTGGAGGCGGAGCTCGTGCGCGAAGCCGAACGCACTCGGCACGCCTGGGTCTTGCAGAGGTGCCGACTGTTCGATGGTTGAAGTTTCAGGTGACCCAGAATTCCGGGTAAATCATGGTAAATCCATGTAAATCCATCATTCCGGGTAAATCATGGCAAATCACCATGTAAATCATTGTAAATCCATCATTCAAAAACACATGTCGTGTAGTTGAGCAATTTTGAGCATATTTGATCCAAGTCCCGGACAAGGATTCTGCACGAGCTTCTGAGTCCTGCATTGGGGCCCAGGCCAGTGGCCTTTCCAAAACATCAATGGATCGGTAGAGAAGAACTACAGTTTTTTTTGAAGACAAGAATCTGGCTTCAGGTAGTTCTAAGATTCTACGAGGTCTTAAGAGTGTCAATATTGAGAATGGAAGAGGCACGAAATCGCAGAATATCGCAGAGCTATGCTTTGGTTTTGGACTGGTAGTGATATGTTCCCACTCCGAGAGAGTAGTTGCAAGAAGTGAGTCCGTCAAGAACATTCTCTCTGACATAGAAGATATAAAAGATGTATAGCAAACATTACATTCCAAGGCCAAACGGTGTTTTTGTGTCACTCCCCTCCTGCAATCTTTGTCGCAGGTCTTCAATGATGCTGTTCTTTGCCTACAGGTGACATGCAAGTCTCAACGCGTTTTACATCTCTGAACAAACATGACAGAAAATTATATAATGCAAATCCCTTTTGCTTGGAATTTGCAGCAAAATTAACAAATTCAAGACACATGTGGTCAAGAAGCGAACATTGGTAGAAATCAACATAATCAACACACACACACACACCTTTGGATGGTGGTTGAACCATGGTGAAAACATGGTTAAAACAAACACCTCCGTTTATAAGTTTTTATACCCAACCATATACAGCCTCAAGCCTAGTCACTCACCCACTGTTTCCAGGTGATTAACGGTGATCCAGCCCCTACCCATGTTCTACCGCCTCCAACATTGCCCGTAGATCAATCTCCGCTCTTGAAGATATGGTCTAAGTGGTGCAACCGCTGGACAATTCAGCCGAGTCGGAACGGCTGGAAGATCACTGGTGATGGCCGGACTTTGGAGGACTGGTGGAAGTAGTTGCACTATCCAGTTACGTCTTTCCAGTTTGGTTGGATGCGATGGAGCGGAAATGAGATGTTGAGTTTTTCTTTTCAGTTTTCATTGCAGCTGAAACAGCATGACTGCCACTGATTTGTATTGCTTATATAGATGATTGGATGATTGCATTCAGCACTTTCCAATGAATGGGAGGGTGGTCCGATCAACAAAGAAATTCCAGATTATTCCAGATTCTCCAAGGCAGTGATTATCCAATCATTGTCCAAATCATGATTAATTGGTGCCATGATTCCTTTAACAAAGGCTGCTATGTGCCCCTTCCTTGCGGCCGCCCTTTTTTGTGGCCCAAGTCGCCAGTGGCAACGGCGTGGTCGGGGGAGCCGAGTCGCAGGGCTCTGGAGTCAGCGGGGCCGTGGCCATGGATGGTAGGGAACCGGACATTTCCAGGAGATCTAGGAATCTAGTAGGTATCCCGTGGTATCCCCATTTGTATCCATTTGTAGTGATGTTGCAAACTGTTTAGTACCAAAGTAACCATGGCAATGGGTCACTTCATAGAGATCCACAATCTCTTCTCAATATCCCATGCATCTTTGGTGGGTCAAATCACCATGAAAAATGCTGAAATCTGGAGCCAAGAGGAGCTAGTTGATCCACCGTTGTGAAAAAATGCTGCCCTCTCAACATCTCAGCAAATGAATTGTCTACCATTGTCTACCAAACATATCGAAAACACATCAGAAATCCAACTCCCAAAACAACCCTGAAGCTGTCAGTTCAGCGCTCAGGGGGGTCTCACCAACTCTTTCTTTGGGCCGTTGATGAAACAGCCGCTGGAGTCGAATGAAACCTTGGTCTGCAGGACCATGCCAAAACAGTTTAAAGTTTACAGTAATAATTACCATCATACTAGATCATACTAGCTTACAATTGCTATTTCTTACCCCTAGTCATGGGGGATGATTCTTTTGATGTATAGGGGTCAGAGGAAGACCACATCATGAACGTGATAATTCACACTCCACACCGTACAAATATCGGTCGTAGGAGCCTAGATTCCACACCATACAAATATCGGTCGTAGGAGCCTAGATTCCTAGATCAAATGACCATCACAAACCTACATTTGTCGATGTAACAAAGCAAAACGTCTCCTTTTGCACAAGCTGCCCGTCTGAGGAACAATTTGTAGGTCCCAAGTTCTGAGTTCTGACGATCCATCCTCAAGTGATGTCTTGAAAAGTTCACCCCAAAATTCCCATTGTCAATATTGATTGATCATATTTTTTCCCCTATGAAAACTGCCATTTTGGGGTATACCACATTTTCAGTCACACCCAATTGGATGTCCCCCGGTGTATACCCCATCTCTTTTTTCAGGCCCCAGAAAATCAACATTGCTACCAGTTAAATTACCCAGTCAAAATCTTCAGACAAACCCAACTGCTTCACACAATTCTTTGACCAAGTGGCACTCTCTGTCTCTTCGGGTCCCAGCAAAAGTCCCGACGAGCTGGTCGAGATGCCCTGAAAGAAAACATCGCGGCATAAAGCAACGTTCGACACACATCCAAAATGCACAAAGATATGCATGACAATTATGTAATATTATATTATATATACATGTTATGTATCATATATATATATATATTATACATACACATATTCTATATATATATGCATGTACGTAGTATACGTGTTATATGTATGTATTATATATATACATTATGCATTATATCTATAAATGTATTATACGGATGTATTATATATATAATTATGTGTAAAGTATAATCATAGATTCAAATTAAATATGTACACCCTTCAGATATATTTTTGCGTTGGACTCCCAACAACACTTGAAGCAAAACTCCACCAGTCACTGATCAACTTGGCCCTCCCGGAGATGGTTCCGGTAGGGAGTCCCAACCCTAAACTATGACCTATGAGGTGGTTCAAACCCATACAGAATCCCTACCAGAAGATTTTTTGGAAATAGTATGCATGCGACATTCTTTGGGTAAAAGGGGCCCGGCAACGCTCAAACCATTGGAATGAAGACTCAATCAAGGTATTTGACAGTGATTTCGTGAAGCAATCGTAAGGAAATACAGTGGATGCTAGGCCTGTTGAAAATGGCAACTTCTAGAAGACCTCAACTTTCATCCTCACTCAAGTGCAATTTGTGGATTGCCCCATGGATATACTTCCCTTCATATCCATCATGTTGGAACAGCCCCAAAATATCCCAATTTCACAATGCTGAGACATGAATACCTGACATTACCTGACACATGACCTGACACATGACCTGAAATATCCAGGGAGACCGACTGTCGGCTCCATTACCACACTCCAGGGAGCCCAGGCCACTCGTACCAAGTGTTTTGGCTTTGGCCCTGGCGCACGACCTTGGGGTTCAGCCAGATTTTTCACCTGGCACAGGTGACAGCTGTAGGATGCACTGAAGCAGTTCGGATCAAATCCCATCTGGAATCTCAAAATAGCATAGGATAGCATCATATATAATTATAAGATAGCATAAGATAGCCATGTCGCACAAAGTTTTAGCGCATCTTCACTTTCAATCATCCATTTTTACCTGGACGCAGCTGCCTCTGCGATCATCACCTCGAAGAAATATCTCCCTGCCTGTCGAATCACAGCTGGCAGCTGAGTATGGGAAGCCACCCAAAAATAAATGGGATACAGTAAGGTACATGGCAAAATGAGGATGAAAACCCCTCCAAAAACAAACCACAAACAGCGATAAATCACTATAACATACTATAACCATGATATACTTTTTCAGGAGCTAACCAAACAAGCCATCACCCAACTAACTAAACAATACTAAACATATATGGCAGTGTGTCAAAACCTTGTACCCCTGGTGAACATCAAAATAGCTGGTAAATGGATGTTCATCCCCCTAAAAATGGTATTAATAGGTATTGATCCATACCCATATGAACATCACCCAATAGTTGGGACATCCACAACTACTACCCGCCGCTGGTTTCATGTTTTGCGCGTCGAAAACCAATCGATTCAAACAGCGGCACCTTGATGCCCACATTCGCACGAGCCCCTGCCAAGAGGTACTGAAAGCCTCCATCGCCCAAGGCCTGGCTGAGGCTTGAAGAGACACAACACGTTTTGTCATTGATGATATTTGGATATATTTGGATGATTCAATGATATTTGATGATCATTTTTTTCATGATGGGGATGATAGTGATCACTATCGTCATATATATATATATTAATATATATATATATATATATTCACATATCATGTCAGGTCCTCCGGTTTTTGCCGGTGATAGCGATTGCGTTCAGATTCCACAGCGTTCAGCGCTCCAGGGCCGCGGCCATCAAGAGCTTTCCGTTGACCGTTGGTAGGACCTCAGCCATAACTTGGGGAGTAATCTGGTAAACCCAATCACCAAATATCACCAAATATCACCAAGCCTCACCAAGCCTCACCATTGTAGGTGGATGTAGGTGGTATATATAAAATTATATAAACATCATCACCATTGTAGGTGGTATAAACATCATGTATAAGCCATCCCCGGTGGTCATGGATGGTCATGGATCCCCTGGATGATCCCCTGGATGATCCCCTGGATCCCCCTGCGTTCATGGTGGTATCCTCGGTCAGGAAGCAGCATTGGCCAGCCTGGCGATGGCCCCGAAGGCACGGCACGTGTCAGGCACGTGTCTCCTTGGAACTTACGTGTGATCACACTCTGGCGTGGTTTTATATATGGGTTTTATAGGGATTTTAATGATGTTTTATGGAGTTCCGGAGTTCCCACAACAGGACCAATATCAATATCTCATCAACTTCCCCAAACATCGGCTTTTTCAGCGCCTTGAGAAAGGGCTGGGCCTTTCCAGCATCGGTCTCCAGCTCCTGGTCATGGAAACAGGATGAAAGAGGGATACCTCAAATATCCTCAAATGCCCCAAATCTATGCAGATCCAGCAATATCATATGGATCCATATGGTACATCCATGATATTCCATGATCATCTTGGTGACTTAGGGAAAACACATGGTCACCCTCCCACCCCTTGTTCTTTGAACAGATTCGACTCGAGTTTCAAGTCGAGTTTCAAGTCCACACCACATTCTGCGTTTCTTTGCCGCAGCTTTCGAGATGCTCAATGAAAGATCTTCAAAGCATCTCTGATTGAGTGCCTTTGTCCACATCCAAGACTCAGTCTTGACAGTTGCATGCGATTTCAGCACGTCGCATCTTCCTTTGCCGGTGAAAAAGGACGAAAGGTTGACCAAATCGTGGACCAAATCGAACTTCACCGCGCTGTGCGTCTCCACTTTGTCCATCAAATGGTGGGCCCCAACCTGGCCAGTGCCAGCTCCAGGGCTATGCCTTGCTATCGCTCTTGCTGGCATACCTGGATGCTGGACATCTGAGGGCATCAAATGGCAGAATCACAGTGGCACTAGCCAGGAGAATTTGTCCAACAAAAGATACATGTCTGAATCGGTGGTAACGGTGGTAACTGGTAACCCGGTAAGCTCATCGGCAACACAAAGAACACTGACTGATTGGTTCATCTGCATCCAGGCTGCGCCCGGTGCGATTTTACTGAAAGGAAGTGACTGTTGTCCAAGCTCGTCAACGGCTTGTCCCAGTTCTTGGGCAACAGCAAGGCAGTGAGTTTGTCTCCATAAACGGCACCTATGTGTCAGCAAACTGGGGGCGGCCCAAAAATGTCTACAGTATACAAATACAGGCTAATAAAGCACATCACTAACAATCATTAAAATATCATATATATATAATTATACATATCTTTATATGTGCATATATATATTTGATATATTCAATTAAATTCAACACATATTGCGCTCCTTTTAATGGGCGTATTGCCAGCCACAACTCACATCAACTCTCTGGGCTGGCGCCTGTGTCTAAGCCGATAGCGAAGGCTTCTTTCTGCAATCCTCTGCGAGCGTCGTGTCCAAAGATCACCTCACGTCACTGAAAACAAGCTTCGTTTAAACGTAACCTAAGCCTTCAATGAAAATAAAAGCTGAAAAAATGGATTGAAGGTCAAATCCTCTGAATCTGAAAAAACACGTATGAAATTCATATATTGTTGATCGATCTTGATGGCTTCATTCCATCCCAATGAAGATTGGTCACTCTACATGGGTCATCCTAGCTTGAGATCGAACAGCCAAACTAAAAACACGTTTACAAAAAAGTCAACCAGCCACATCTTCAGTATTGCTGGATACACCAAACTCTGAGGCCCATCGAGGCCCACAAGCCGACACTAGGTACAAAAAATCCGAGAATCTGTAAGAAGGTATACCCGGTACCCGATTCAGACAAACCAATGTATCAAATAACAAGTTACACCGTGTTGTAGCACCGTTTTTGTTGCTCCAACATGCCAAACCACCCATTGGCCCATTCGAAACCAACGCTTTGCCGCGGCCTGCGTGGGTCCTTGCCAATTCTTGGCCCAAGCACCAGCTCCAGCGTCGAAGAGCTTCGAGCCGTGGCCTGCAGTTTTACCCCTGGTAATGTAACAAAATGGTAAACTGGTTGGTGGTTTTAACATGTTTTAACCATCTTGAAAAATATTAGTCAATGGGAAGGATCATCCCATATATTATGGAAAATAAAACATGTTCCAAACCACCAACCAGTAAACATCCCAGTATAATCCCATTATAATCCCAGTGTCGAATTATGTTCCCGATAGTTACTTAATAGTTACCAACTGGATCCAACTGGTGCAGGATTTTGCAGCCATCCACAGGAGCTATGGAAAATGATCTATTTATTATAGATGATTTACCATGATTTACCGTTTTTAAACATATGATATTTTTGGCTGGTTTTCCATGGCAGCTTTCCAGAGGGCTACCCCCCCAAAAGTATGTGGATTCTGGGAGTTGATCAATCTGGCTGCCACAGGAACTGTGGGCAACCACCCCCCTATTTCGTGAGGGGTCTGTGTTTGTTGGGATGGCCATAATAAAAAACCAACCTGAAATAACTCAACATAGAGTCACTCTAGGATAGTTTCATATACTAACCATCACATCGTGACGCCGCGAGGTGAGGTCGTTGTTGGTTCAGCCAGACCTCTGTTGAACTTTGATCAAATGGATCCAGCTGACTGGCACTTTCCCTTTCAGTGGATCAAGGGATCAAGGTTCATTTCCAGGAAGTTCGTAAATGAATTTTCTGAAATTCCCTGTGAAATGAAAATACCTAATACCTAGTATATTTTTTTCCGGAGATTAGTATATGGGCAAATCAATGAGTTTACTAAAATTATCTTGAACAAATTATCAAAACTATGGGTTTTGACGGTCCAATCTTCAGCCCATAAAGGCCACCACCATCCACCAGCGCCATGCCATGCCAATCCCTTTCGACCTTCGGCGTCAATACTGCGCAAGTGGACCAAGTCGTATGGTTTTTGCTGATCCATAGGAACACCTGGAATGATGGCGCAAAGTGATGGCGCAAATGGAGGGAACTGCTTCAGTGATCCAAAAACGGATCTCATGCTAGGCTAGGGCGGCTAGGTCTAGATTCCTGATTGAATACTGAAATGCAATGTAAATGTAATACAGAATACATGACAAACATGGCGAAATTTTGACATGCTTTGACTTTCTTTCGACTAACAAACAACTCAACGTGTAGTGTGACTCCTCCATCTTGCTGCTTCCAAACTTTCAGCATCTGCAACCCTTCTCCCGGGCCTGGTACAAGGCCAGCATGCACAACCACCACTGGCAATGGAGATTTTGGAAGATCCAAATGCAACATCAGTGGGAGCGCCTCCAACCACTGCCAGTCATCCTCCTGGCCACGTTGCAACGGCGCAACTGCTGTTTGGATTCATTCAATGAATATTCAAGTGCAACATGTAGATGTACAAGATCACCACTGAAGTCGGTGCCCCTGTATGTTTCCTATCTTATTCACCACCTTGTTTGGTCGCCCCTCCATTTTGCCATCCAAATCCATCTATCTTGTCCTCGAGGTCTTTCACGGTTGCAGCATAGCTCTCTTTGATTTTCTTCTCTGGGTCTGGAAGCGGTGCACCACGCCGTCGCCAACGCAGGAGATTGTATTCATGATTTCCTTGGACCTGGGCTATAAAAAAAGCACAGTGGAGTGCCCAACAATAGGTATGGGACAAGAGAACCAGTGGTGTGTCTTGTGTCTAAGGGACCATTGGTCGGGATTGTAGGTTTCTGGGCTGCAAAGTCTTAAACATGCCTGTATTGATAGAGATATCCGAGCTGGAATATTTAATCGTTATTGATTGATTATGAATGATTATGATCGGTTCATGCCGCTGGCTGAAAGTGAGTTCACTGGGCAAATGGACACTTCCAGCCACGCACGGAATGGGTTGTTGGTATGTTTGCTTGTAACTAGCTCCCTTTGGGCAACTAGCATCGAGATGAGATTTCCAGATACTCCATAGGAAGACTGGAACCCTGTAAAAATGCCAATAAATGTTTCACTTCCAGCCTTGTTTCCTAGAGGGCAACTGAAGTCTTCCATCGCAAGTCGCGGTGATTTTTGGGTTGCCACGATCAGGACTAGCGATAAACCAAACTGGAAATCACACCTCCAACTTCTTTTCATCGATGTTCAATTAGACATGCTCCTGGTAGTGATAAGGCAGTATCAACTGTTCGTGTTTTTGAAGGGATTTTCGTGCTATACCAATACTGCTGAATAAGTTCTTTGCTAAATAGTTCATTTACCTCCGGTAATCAGAATCCACTATTTATATGATTTTAGCATGATTTTAGCATGATATACACCATCAATTTATGGGGAATTTCTCGGTGCCATCATAAAAAAAAAAATCCGCTAAGACCAAAGACTTTCCCTAACATTAACATAGATCCAAACGTCCTGTTCTGATTCATCTCTATTGAATGTATGATGCTAATCTTAGACAGCCTATATACATCCTTTTATCTACCTGGTTAGGACATATTCCCAGCTATGACAAACAATTTAGGTATATACAATAAAGATTATTAAAGAAAGTATTAATGATTATAAAAGTAGATAAGAGATGATAAAAGCATGAAACTCCCCAAGTTTATTGATCGCAGCCACAGCTTTGGCTGAGAATTCCCTGGCAATGCGCACCACTTCTCGCGGGGAAGGGCCTCTGGCTGTTTTTTCTGGTTGAATGGAGCTGATTCAGAAAGCTCTCTTAATGGGATGTGACTGAGATGTAAATGGGATTTTGATCCCCAAAGGAGCGATAGAAACATATAGAAACTATGATTCAAGGTGAACCTGCATGATGCAAACCTCCTACTCACCTCCTACTATTAGTATGGAATATCCAGTGCTGCTTCGAACATGACAGTTATGGACATTCCCTTTTACCTGCTCGACAGATCGGCAACACGGATTTGCAATAAATGGCCGCCTGTGGCTAGCAAACACAGACTGCCAAATCCATCCACTACGAGTATCTCCATTATACCCACTAATTAGTGACTACCATTACCATAGTGGTACCAATTGATATCCATTAGTACTGCTATTTGATGGTAAAACTTAGTAAAACTTATTAAATACCAATACCATCAAATCCATCCAAATTGACATCATTATAACATCCTAAAATCCATCTAAAACTCATCAAAAACCCACTGAAATCCACCTAAAATTCTTCCCAGAGCCCATCCCAGTGCCTTTGCCGATCAAATCACCCACGAAGATGAGTTCGTCCGATCTTTTGTGAAAATCTGCAGCCTCACAATGGATACAAACAGGGGACATAACCTTTAGAAAAAAAACAACAACCTCCATTTCTGCCATCAGGGTCAATAGCTATGACATCATTCTTAGGGCGATGAGCATCAAAATTTGCCAATTCTTATGATGGTTCACCCGCACACAGTTTGACGCATACACATTTGTGTTCTTTTGCTCCAGCATGGGATGCCAAATGGACCCCCAGGTTGAACCATTCTGAAAGTACAGACATCAATGATTTCGAGTCAAGCATCAAACCCAATCCAAACCGAATCACAATTCGGCTATTCGGCTATTCACTCTCTGACCAACCAGATGACAGAAGGCCCGGAGCACAGTTCGCACACATCCGCTGCATACAAGTGACAAGTGACAAGCACCATCATGGTATTTCATGATGTGTATAATTACTGGGATCATCAAAATTCATGAGATCATCAATGGGCACACGAGGATATGTTTTAACAATATTCATCCATATTCAACAGATCAAAAAATTGATGATCCCATTTTTTAATGGGTACCCTCTGGTAAACTAACATAGCAATGGAAAATCACCATTTTTAATGGGAAAATCCACTATAAATAGCCATTTTCAATAGCTATGTTAAATTACCAGAGAGTATTTCTTGTTGGGTACACCCAACGATCATCCAAAAAAATGGATCATCGCAACCTTTTGTCGCCTCCAGCAGGTCCTCCAACTCAGCACCACAGCCATGGACGTCACCCACAATCACCAAACGACCTGGCGTTTGACTTCAGGTGAGCACTTTGCTACATTATATATATATAGATATTATTTATCATATGTTATATATATATGCGTATTATTTCTCTATTATATGTTATTATATGTTATTATCACTTCTGAGTGGTTCTAAATGGTTCTACTGAATTCGAATCTGCTTTATGATGCCCATGGTGATGAGACTTCCATACTTGCGGATTGCGGATATAACATGATATAACTGATATAACATGATATAACCTCCAGACTACAGCCATGATGATCAGGGGTTCTGGCCATCAAAAGAGTTACCAAAACTGCCGCCCCATGAGGTCTCCTTCGGGATTCGGCCCAATCGCCCCAATCGCCATGTGCGAAACTGCGCCTGCAGTTCTCCCACTGGTCAAGGAGCTCCCTGCAGGGCCTGACCAGATTTCAGAACGCGGGACCAACTTCCTTGTTTCAATGACACAAACAGGCATTGCCAAACATCTATGAGACGATATGAAATGTAGATTCCCAAAGCTTATTTTATGTTATATAATCAAAATCTCATCAAAATATAATCATATATAATCATCATATATAATCCTCCTAAATCCCCGCACCCCCCAAGATACCCAGCGGAGACGAGATGTGTTTCCTCGCCTGCGAAGTGCCGAAGTCCGCAGCAGGTCAGCAAGGTCACGGAGGAGGCCTTGGAGCCATCCAAAGCCAAATTGGGGAGGTTTCATGAAGATCTATTGATATACAGACATAGTATGTCATAGTATGTCATAGTATCATAGTAAAGTATCATGTATAGATTCATGTCGTATAGTCATGTGGTATAGTATAGATTAGTATAGTATATAGTCATGTATCGTCCACTAAAATCATACTAGTATATAACTGGAAACACATATAAAATATAACTTTCGTCAACCAGAATTAGGAGCGTCGCCAAGAAAAACAGCTATTCTCACCGGTCGAGTACGTATTTCCGTCATGGAAATTTCAGGGATCCCAGAAGAAATGACGTACCCATATCAAAACCATGATGATATGATGGACATACACGAGTTACACGACAGCCACAGCTCAAACTTGCCAGCCATTATTATCATCTTCTCAAAAACAGCTCTACCATATACCCCCAACCAATTGACTTGAACACTAGGAAATTCAGCCTTTCTGATCTCCGAAACGAAGACTTTGGGAAGGGTCAAGCGACTCATGGCCTTCATCGTCCTTATCCGGTCAGGTTTGGCCGTCAATGACTGCTATGCTTCCCCCCCTGCTGCCCCAGGGTCCAGCAGCACTTTCTTGGATGGTAGGTTTCGATCCACATGGCGTCGACATGAGTGCAGCCAGATCCATGGCCGCATCATGGCGCATCTTGGAACAGGACGAACTGGGAATGTCCAACAAAAATCTTGAAGGAGTTCGCCAGTCCATCTTTTCATGACAATGTATGACTGCCCAAAAACGCTGTTGATCCAAATTCTTGTACTTCCGCAATCACAACGCTGCTGGACACTTCGCTTGCACTGAAGAAGCGCTGCGAAATCGTTCAAGCGCTGCGACAGTCTGTGTGTGTGGACCGCTGTGTGGCTCTGCGTCAAACTCTAGAGTAGAAAGTATGCAAAACTCTCAACCAAATAAGCAGGCTCGGAACCATAAATGGTGGTCATTCTTGTTCATAGTAAAAAAATGTCAAACAATACAGTTCAATAGCATTAAAAAATAGTCAATCCCTAAATGTGGTGATGAACCATCCCCATTTCCAGATACAGCAAAACTGTGAATAGTTGTCAGATTATATGCATGTGTGTATTAGTATGTATATGTATGTATGTATGTATGTATGTATGTATGTATATATATATGATATATAATAATTAGTCATCATCATCGTCGTCGTCGTCATCATCATCATCAGCAGCAGCAGCAACAGCAGCAGCAGCATCAACAACATCAACATTAACATTAATGTCAACATACGTCAACATCATCATGGTCGTTTTCCCATGATTACATCAACATGAAACATGTTCGAAAACATGTCTAGGTGGTAAATGTTAGTAAATGCCACAAGGTTCATCATCATATTTCCTTCAATCAGATAATACCGATACCGTGATACCTTTTAATACCTTTTAATAACAATGGCAAAACACATGGGTTTTTAATGGCTTAGTGAAGGCTTTGTAAGGTTTTTTTCCAATCCCCCACGTGATCGCTCCTTGGGTGGCTCAGGTTCCTTCGCTTCCTTGGTTTCCTCAGGCTCCATGGCTTGGTCCTGTGCGAACTCATTTCCAGGGGGATCACGCACTGCCCCCAAGTCCCATCAAGTCCCACCAAGTCCCACCACTTGCCATTGGAACCATTGGATAACCCGCTCATCCACCACCAAATCGTGCACCTCCTCTTGTTTCTCCTAATGTTGTGAAGCTCACGATTGGAAGTGAAAGAATCGGCAACATCCATAAGCAGCAAATGAAAATACTGTTGAAGATGACCCTCATTCAACTTTTCTTTGGGCAAAAGAAGGGACGCACTCGTGTCTCATGACTCAAGTTTGAAAGATCAACAAATCAAGTGTGGCACAAATTGCAAGAGTATTGCAAGTGTGGAACATCTGCATCAAACAATATCAAACATCATCCAACCAGAAGTTCGCCCTTTCAAAAAGTTCTAATTTGTAGAAATCACTGAGATCGACGCTTCCGTGGCCATCGCTCCGACCTCAAACTAAACTCGTGACAGCTGAGATCAGGGGTCAAACTTGGATACTATGGAATCTATTGAAATCTATGGATACCAACAAAAACCGATCAATGCCAAGAAACATGCCCTAAATCTCTGAGCCCCAGGGCCCCCCTGGGCCCCAAGGGGGGGCCCAGGGCCAAAATTTCTGATTCAAATTCTGCCAAGGCACACCACGGGTTTCACCGGTGTCCACGGTGAATCTTCACTGGAGCCAAAATCCACAGGGGCAAGACGCTTCGCAAGATGGGTATAGCTCAACGGAGGTAGCCATGGGCTCAAAACTCTGTAACTGTCCAACTCTGGGGGTGAACAAGTACCCAAGTTCTGACTAGGCCATATTGTGTCATCAACTTTCAGAAGTTTCACATTGTCAAGTGCAATGGATAAATGATAAAAGACATCCAACCTAGTTATAATTACTTTCCCACTCACCAGACTCAGCAGGTTGATCAAACAGCGAGAAAACCTATCTTCTAAAGCTCGTCTTATGTCGACTTTCTCCCAGCAACCACAGAACACTTTCCGGGCAACGCAGAGCCGGAAGATCTGACTCTTGCGCCTGTGCTTTGACTGGTTCAAAATCGGTACACTGGCAACGCTCACACCCTTCATGTACTGCAAAATACTACGGGCAGCAATGATGCTTTTTCTTGGCCTCCCCAAACAGTGCCTCCTGCTCATCTTCAAGGTCGACGACACGTCACGACGCTTGCCTTTCACTTGCAAACAGCGCCTTCCTCGCATGCACGTATGTCTGGACGGCTTCTGCAAGCTCAGTCACTGCGGTTGCGCAAGCAGAGCCCGAAGCAGGAAACTTTGACCGGGCAGCGCCAGAGGAAGGATCAAAGGACCTGGCAGGCACCGCAAAATACTTATCTTGGGCATCACAGCTCTTGACCACTCATCAACCGGGCTCATCAGCGGGGAGAGGACCTGGCCTCTGGGGGTGCAGTTCTTCAAGGACCTTGAAGGAACGCTTCCCCGAAGATTGACTGGCCTTCAGCACGGCTTGGGTTGCATGCGCGTTCTTCATCACAAGCCTCATGCCATAGGCATCCACAGGCAAGGTCACCGGCTCATAGGAACTTGATTGCTCGAAGGATGTTGGTGTTGCAACCTCATCATTCCCCTTGCTGCTTGCGCTTAAGGTTTGCAGAGAAAAGAGACGAAGGGACAAAACTCAAAACTCATTATCGAGCTCTGCTTTGAGCACGGGCGCCGCTTGTCAAATTCGAGTGCCAGGAAACGAGGGGGGTCTGCCTCGTCGAACTGAAATTGAGACCATCATGCATGAGATCATCAACAGCAAGGGGCAGCTCAGTGCACGGGGTCCCATGTGGAACTGGCAACGACTGCAGAGCTAGAGGCAAGGCCCGGCTTGGCTCAGGCACATGTTGCTGGACTCCAGCTTGATTTGTCCGTTGGCTTGCAACTCCCATGTTGAAATCTTCTGCAACAGCATATCCCATCGCAGCCAGGCATGTTTCAAAAGCGAGACTAGTCAAGGAGCCGCTGCCTGTTGAGGCTTCAAAACTCACATCCATCTAATTCTGCGACTGCAGCCGCGTACTCGTCCAACAAAGCACCCACTCGACGAAGCTGGAAGGTGCCTACATTATGACATTATCTTCTCAGCAGCAGCGAATGCAAAACAGCCACAAAAACCACCAGCCCAGGCAACATGCTTCCAAGCACCAGCACGAACAGGACAACTTGATTGCTTTGAAACTTCAGCCAAAATGAGCACAGGAAATTTTAATCACCAAGTCGCTGAAGGTAACCTGGTGTGTGATGATACATTGATTGATACATGAATGATGATAAACCAAACTGCATGCCACTCTCAGGATGGTTCTCACCTCATACATTCACACTCAGAAACATTCAGCGAAATAACGAATCATGTGATTTTGGAGTACCTGTTGCAATTGAGTTTAACTTCGACTAGAAGTCTGAAGTTTTCAACTGGGAACTGGTCAGATTCACCCACCATTTTTGGAGTACCTGTTGCAATCATGTGATTTGGGAGTACCCTCTGGTAAATTAACGTAACTATGGAAAATCACTGTTTTTAATGGGAAAATCCACTATCAATGGCCATTTTCAATAGCTATGTTAAATTACCACAGGGTACCATTGGGTATGAATCAAACTTGCTCCTTGAAATGCTGGGTTCATCTAACCAGTTCCCAGTCGAAACCCTCAGATCACCCGTGCTGCACGTGCGACCTCTGCAGCTCTTGCAGCTCTTCAGGCGAACATGGGATGTGACCAGTGGCCTTCCTGGGACAAGAAAATCCCATGGAAATACCATGGAAATCCCATGGAAATGCCATGGAAATGCCATGGAATCCTAGCTGTCGGGTCCACTTTTGGCCCATGACCTCTACTGGAGGGTGATGTGTAAAACACCATAAACAATGTGTCCAAAATGGTTAAAAGATGTTAAAAGTTTAATACTGAAATCAAATCAAATCAGGGGATATTCCATCTATTTCCATCTACTCAGATCTTTGCGGTGTTACGTCAAGAAGTATCTATTGACGTATTACGACACAAAAACCACACATTAATCATGAATCCATTTGAAATGATTCCCATGCTGTCCATCAACTTCTTTCCCTAGAGAACACAAGTGACTGGCTGGTGCTATTCAAACCAGAATATATCATCGTCAAAAAAAGGCCTTAGACTCATCCTCTCCAAACAGGGATGGAAATGAACATGTGTTTGAAACTATCAACAGCTGAAGCTTGAGATGACTAACCAACAACTTAAGCGGGAATCGGGCCACAAACATGGAAAACTTGTGCTTTTTTACAATTGGTTCCAAATTTAAACAACACGCAATTTTCTTGGCAGGGCTTTTTGGCGCAAAGAAGATGGTCCGTGCACTTGCACATGCACCTGCTTGTCATGTCCGAGGCATTTTCAAACATGGCAGGGCGACATCTCCTCTTTCAAATCAATCCTTGAACGCGGGACTCTGGAAAGCATGCAATGGGTTAGAGTCGATCAAAATCGATCAAGAGTATGAGGATTAACTACAAAGGGGCAAAAAACCATCTGACCCCACATGACTGCCACAGGACCCTACTAATCGCAAGTACTGCCTGGCTCCTTCCCAGCAATTCTCACTGAGTGTGGCGCCACATCCATGGAGAGCAGTCTATGGCGCACTGTTGGACCTGAAGCTCCATTCCAACCCTCGACCGTTTGTCATGTTTGAAGGGATCAAGGGATGACGCTTCGGTAGATCTGATCAATTCTCTGATCATCCCTGGAATTGACATAGTTATATTAATTTCAATTCCATTTGAGCTACACCTAACCCCCAAAATTACCGAAATGTATGCCAATATACCTTACAGGGTTGTATTAAAGCATATTAAAGCCATAAATTATGATCCATCTTGTGGATCTAGCACAGCATCATTCCTGAGGCGAGACCTTTTCGATTCACCCAGTCGGACAGGAATCGAGCTGGTCTGAGCAATCCACGTGGATCGCATAGAGGTGCTGCTTCAAAGGGCAGCGTTGGCTGTACGGGTGTGGAGGGACTTCAGTTCCCTCCCAGATTGAATTAGAGGCCAGTGAAACAGGCCGAAACATGTCTTTTCATGCCAACATGTGCCACCCATTTTTATATTCATCAAAGTATAGCACCATGCTATTTTTAAGAACAAACATGAACACACTATTCCTAAATGACCATCCCTGGTTTTGACCCACTGGTAACGGTCAAATACAGTAGGCCGTCTTAGGGCCATAGCAAGGCAGGTGGCCTCCCTCCGTGGCTGTGCACTCGGCAACCGTCCAGGGAAGTCGGCCCTGCAGCTATACACGTAGACTATACAATGAGGATTGAGGGGAGCAATGGGAGCACCTCATCCAATGATTAGCACGGAGCGCATCGAAACCTGAGGCAAGCGTATGTAGTATAGAAGCCCATTGGCCGAGCGTCCGCGCAAAGCTTTCCACATCTGCCTTGTGAGAAGTCGAGGTACACAGATGTACACAGCAAGTGGAATTGAAATGATCATCAGCTTTCTTTTGCTTTCCAAGTCTTTGATTGCTGCACATGTACATCAATCTTACTACGTGTCAGCATAGAGGAAAACTCTCTACTAATGCACGCTGTACCCCAAACTTCATGAACAACTCATACAAGTACCAGTGTGATACAACATGTTTGACTTCCAAATTTGGTTAAACCTGGATCCATGATTCAGTACTGTACTGCACAAATCACAAGCCAAACACAAACAAAAGTGGGTCCTTTAGTAATACGCACCTCTTCAGCCATGCCCCCTTGAACGTCTTCAAGCTGAGGTGCAGTAGAGCAAGTTCGTCCCATTCATGTTTGCACTATCCCAACTTCCACTTGGCAACAGGATCTTGGAGCCGGCTAGGCTGGTCATGTCTACCCCGTTGTGTGAAGTCTCACCTGTGCCCCGAAGGCTTTTGGAGCACACGGTACAAGCACAGCTTTGGGCAAGTTGAAAGATGCCCGAAGATCCCAGCTGCTGGGCACAAGTGAAGCCACAGTCGCAGCTCACAAAGTTGTCCAAGGAGCTCTGATTCAACGTCATGGGGGCCCCAAATGGGGCCTTATATGCTTGGTCCGGTACCTCATGAGCCCAGCCAAGCACCAGAAAGCTCAACAAACTTGGAATGAGAGCCATGGCGACGTGAGATTGTGAAGACTTGGACTGATCAAAAACTGCAGTTGAGACTCTGAATATCTCTGAATTAGACAAGGTTGGGCATGTTGCTCAATCTCCAGCGGAACAAAACTCTATTGGACACCATTCAATAACTATTCTGGCGGCTCCAAGGAAGAAGTAGGACTTTGAAAACCTTCAGAGGTGTCAGTCTAGTATCATTTTTGGAAAAGCAAAAATCAAATTCAGACTGTGAGACACATAACATGAACCCGTTCCCAGAACACTCTGCAGGCTGCCAGGCTGGCGTACCTTTGGATATCCAATACGCCGACCACTGCGAGCCCTCCAAAGAACTGATTTGTTGAACTGACCTGGCAAAGACAGGCCAGGCGGCACCCCGTCTCCTTTGTAATACATATAATTAATCAATATGATATATATTATTATTATTATTATTATTATGATTATTATTTTTATTGTTATTGTTATTGTTGTTATTATTATTATTTATTATTATTGTTATTGCTATTATTATTATATATGTCTTAATAAAATCCAATAATCATTACCAGCTCCAGTAGTCAGTGCAACATTTATCAACATGGTGTTTCCATGTCCGATGCTCATGGATTGGTTCGAATTCAGCGTTTCAGCGTCCCGCACCAGCGAAACTCTCTCCAGGTCTGCAGGAATGGTACCAATTGCCTCAGAGATTCCCCTGGAAATGACCGTCAATTGGGTATCGCTCAAGAAGAATCTTAGTAAATCAATAGTAGATCATCCCCATCACCATAAATGAACGGTATACCATCAAAAATCATCAAAATATGGATGGTTGATTATTGCTTTATCAACAGTCAAGAATGGAGTACCAATCAATGAACTAAAACTGTGAGCTTTTGTTATTTATCTTTCTGAAATGCCGATCAATATATTTCAGCCACACCCAAATGGTGGATTCAGGCTGTGCCCAGTTCTGGGAACGGCCAAGGGGAGCTTGAAGAACAACTTCAGAACACTCAAGGGCTCGCAACTTTTTGCGTCAAAGGCGCAACATATGTCAGTTCTTTGACTGCAGTCTTGAAATGGATGCCATTTCAAAATCTTGGCATCAAACGGTTGACATTTAGGACTTCATCAAAATCAGCTTCAACCCTGACCATCCATTGACTATCTGCTCATCCAATCCTCTCCTCGTCCTGCAGGGAGCTCTCAGCAAGTGGCCCCAATACATCCTGCAATGTAGTGGCTTCACTTTCACATTTTACGTATCATATATATATATGATATATATGTATCATTGTTTGTGGATTCTGGTGCTTGTTCAGCAGCTATCAATTTCTGTCATTTTGGAAGTAGATCTACAAAATTCTAGAAATATCTGCAAGCCTGTCAGATCATGTCAGATCTGTCAGATCCGGAGCTGCTGGAGCTGCTAGAGCTGTCGAAGCATTCACCTGCAACGAGACACCCTCAACAGAAATCGTGATTTTCGGCCCGGGTCCCACGTTTTGACAATGCATCTATATACATATATATATATATATACATATATATATATCTATATATATCCACAATCTATATATATATATATCCAGTATCTCAGATCTGTTGTGGGGTTAAACGGTTAAACCCTCCATGCTTCATGACATCCCTCGAGCCTGCTTGGCCTGCTTGGACTGCTTGGCCTGCTTGGCCTGCTTGCTCTTCCGCACGCATTCTGGCCAGCTCCTGAACCATGGTCAAAACCCAGCCCTATGAATAAGAACGATGCTAAATTTCATTGCAATGGTCATCCCAAATTTGCGGTGCATATATACATGTGCAGACTTAATTCTGAACCATTTTCCCATTTGGCTTTGTGTTAAAATAGTAAATATCTAAGATACCCAATTGTCATAGAGATCTCATATGTTCATATAAATTGACCCGTATTATCTACATTCTTTGATGGCAATAAAATGGGGACTATATATCTCTCTTTCAGACACCAAGCCATGTAGCCATCAGTCCTCGTAATCTGCCCGAAGCCATTTCAGCTGCTCGGCCGAATGCTTCTGCCCCTGGCTGCGGGAGATGCTCCTGCGAGCTGCTCAAAATCTCTATTTGCCATAGCTATCATCTTTATATCTATATTGTATCACATAAGGAATATACATATATTCAATATTAATAATGATACTAATAATCTATTTATACAACAAGGATCTACTTATAGAAAAATAGCCCCAGGTCGCCTGGTCGATCAACTCCTGCATGCGATCAAGGCGCGCATGTAGGTCGTCTGGTGACCTGGTTCAAAAGCTGAGGAAAATCCATAGCAGAAGCACGACCCAAAAAGCATGGGCAAATATATGGGTGAGATTTTCAAAAATCATTTTTTAGAACTTGTTGAATAAATATGAATAAATCAACTGTAATAGTCATACTTCTAGTTGAAATAATCAACTGTAATAGATTGTAATAGTCATACCTCTAGTTTCCCTCAGGGGTAGACCCCCTGAAGATAAATATCATGTTGATTCACTTTATATCTGACAGCCAAGGTTCAAACCCTCCATGACACTTCAGGTCCAAGGTGCTACCGAAACATGTGACGTTTGTGTACAAAGAGGGCAGGAAGAATGCTTTAAAGACATGTACATCATTCAAATATCATGGACATTGCATTACATTGCTGTAATACAAGTTCATCATATTCATATATCATCTTCATATAGTGTATTTATATATATATCTTTATTTATTATAATTACAGTATTTTGATGGACTACACCAAAAACCCGAACCCCAGGGTCTGCCTCTGATCATCAACCTGGGACACATGCATAAAATCTCACTGAGAGCACCAAACAATGAAATATCAATGAGTTGAAATCATAGCGAGAAATGTGTAAAGTCATAAGTTCCATGTTCATGTTTCAGCAATGCCCACTTCAAACCACTTCATCTTTTGCAGTTCCCTGGCGTTTCAGAAAAGAAGAGTCCACCTACAGAACCGCAGCAAATACGAAATGACCATGGTGACCATGAGAATCCGGATGATTTCACCTGTCATCCTGGGTCAACAGGATTGCTCGACAATTGGATGTTGTGAAAATTTGTGAAATTACTTCGTGATTGGTCCCTTCCCGCCACTTGTGTTCTTGTGGCTTATTGTAGTCATAGCATGTCATAGCGGTATGAAAACCATAGATTCTATTGCCCATGCTCTGCACAGCTCTTGAATACGTTCGGCGATGCCCGCCTGAGCAGCATTGACCCGCATCTGGCAGGTAGGCTACAAAACACACGGAGAAAATTCAAAATATAATACACACTTTATGTACATTTAATATGCCCATAATACCTGTAATATGCATATAACATACATAATATACATATGATACCCATGTAATATCAATATGATACTTTCAAATATATATATATATATATATATATATCATATATCTATCTTATATGGATCATATGGAAAATATAATATTATGTATGTAATATCATATGGATATATAACTAATTAATATATATATATATACCGTGCTATACTTATGGATATATAACTAACTAATATATATATAATATTATACACTGTGCTATACTTACAATTGATGCACATAATATAATATATATTTATACACACGTATCTCAGACTGACTCATCAGTACATTCCTAAGGCTTTGGCTTTCTCATCTTTCTCTACATGTCATCACCAATAGGTTCCTGGAGTTTGTCGCAGTGCCGTACTTCTGACATCCCGCAGCCTCCATTTGGACAGGGCTACTGCGCCTCAAGGTCAATCTGGACACTGCCAATTCACCATCCAAATGTACATCCTACAACTATCTACAACGGTCTTTTTGGGCTACTTCTTGATTGGGTTGGGAGTTTCCAAGTTTGAGGCACACATGCACAGAGGAACTAGGTCACTATGAATCAAGGCACAATATGAGCTTGTGATAGCTTGTTTCTACTAAGCCTGGCTAAACGTTGACCCAAATCCGTAGTCGCCAAAGGGCGAGAGCGTGTCAGGCATCAAATTGCTTCTGGGACCTGTGGGCGGCGCCGTGAAAAACATTAGGCAGCTTAGAACATACATGCAATGGCATGCCTGCAATCTGCAAAAGTATTATTTGTTTGAAGATGATACAAATTGAGCAAACATGTACGTATGCCCAACTGCTCAATATTCATTTGACAATTTGCAAGGTTGAGTGAGAATTGTTTGTGGAATTTTGGGAATTTCCAATATTTCCAACGACACGTTCTTTGAAAAACAACTGTACAAAAGCAAGTGGATTTTTCTACGGGAGGAAACCACAATTTCAGGCATAAATTGGCACAAAGAAGGTTGCTTCCTAGTCACAACATCTTTTCTTTGCAGCACAAACTCAGCGAACAAGAGCCACCAGCTCCAAGTTTTAAGGTTGTTTCTACCCCTTGGTAGTCAAACATCTTGCTGGAAAATCCTCCATTTTGCTCGATGATTTTCCCAGCTACAAACCTCCATTTCGTTCGCAGAATTCACAGCCTTGTTTTGATTACCAGAGGCTCATTCCAATAAATTCATCATCATGAATCATCATTCATCATCATTAATCACCATGGTCAACCACTAATTCTTGACTAGGAAATTCATGGAAATTCACAACTGTTGACCGGAGGCCCATCACGAAATGAAGCGTTTATCGATCCATGGATCGTGAAGCTGTCACAGTGACAACACTCTGAGCACCCTGCTCGACATCGCTGCAGACAGCGCTGTCTGCGCGCTGCGATTCAAATTGCCTCACTTCGACACCGCATGGCTCAGAGTCTGAAGCTGGTCCTAATTCCTTCTAAATTCGTCATTCATGTTTAATCAATCCATCAAAAATGCTGAGTAGCTAACTTATTTAAATCATACAACATATTGAACTATTATTATATATATATATATAACATATAATATTACTAATAACTAATAATCATTAATACATATCATATCATATCTGGTTTCCCATATGTTTTTTTCCATTTGTTTCCCCTATCTCCTGATATTTCTCGCCACATCCCATCCTTTTTGGGCGCCCAACATTCGCTATAGACTCGGGGGCCAAGAGCTTCGGTGACCTCCAGAAACCTGGAGGTTTCTGGGGGGCCACTGTGACAACCTATGGGATGTTTTTGAGGCATATACCAGCTGGTAAACTAACATCACTATGGAAAATCACCCTTTTTAATGGGTAAATCACCCTTTTTAATGGGTAAATCAACCATAAATGGCCAGTTTCATTAGCTATGTTAGTTTATCAGAGGGTAAATTTGTAGCAACCATAGTATTTCATGAGATGGGAAAACGGGGTATATTTTTGGCTAAAAAATTGAGACTGTCAACCTATGGTTGGGAGGGGGATAAAACAGCACAGCAGGACACAGAATTTCATCTATATGTGGGAACACACATCTTTTTTTGAGGGAACATGTTCACCATTGTTCACCTCTGGCATCCTCCGATCAAACATGAACAAACATGAGGAAACATATGATTTGTTTCCAGGAGAACATGTGTTTTTGTTTTCTGAAGGAAAAAAATCTACGGGGAAACTCCTGGCATACTCCTGAGACATCGAATTTTATCGGGCATTTCAGAGACAAAAAACCAAGCCAATGCCACTGGGCCTACACCATGCTATTTTTTTACGCAAGTTGACATGGGTTTGTCTGAAAATAGTGTACCCCAGAAAACCCAATGGTTTTGGATCATTATCCCTACTAAATATCCCTACTAAATGGCTATTTCATTGGGGGTATACCCCATTTTCAGACATACCCATATGACATGGTGGGTAAAGATGCCCTCTTTTATGTGGCTAAATTACTAAAGAACGCCCCATTTTGAGGTCTTGACATTGTCATGGATGGTAATTGGGAATGGTAGTTGGATTCATGGTAGCTATTTCTGGATAATCATGGAACTTTGACATAGGCTCATTTTCTTCCCTGCATGTCCAACTGCCAGCTTCGGAACACACCTGGCAGATGCTTTGCCACCAGGCCTTACTTAGATTTGCCAGGTGCTGATTTAACTGCCCCGCTGTGTCATACAAAGGGATGCCCGAAGAAATGGGTTGATAGCCAGCATCCTGCTCTCTGATCTTCACTCAGAGGAACTAATTTATGATTCTACAGTTGTCTCGCCAACCTGAGATCTCTATCAAGTCTGACAAACTCGAGCAGCTTTAACCCAATGGAAGTTCAACACCCGAAGTTCCCCAGGAACCAATATTTCACGCGAATTCAGCACGCACTACCCCAATATCGTTTTAGGCTCTCCAAGATGCTGGAAAGGTTGAAAAAATGGAGTAATATGGAGTAATATGGAGTAATATGGTGCTCTTGATCAACTCTAATTCCCAATCTAATCAATTGCCATCCGCTAATCCCTTCCTCCTAATACTAAACCCCCCCTATTAATAAACACGGCAGGTAGTTTTTAGTATTATTAGGGGGGTATTTATTATTAGGGAACCAAAGTCCAATTCATGTTATTCATTATATAAAGATATCTATCTATCTATCTATATATATTATATAAATTTGCTTGTATAACGCAATTAAAATATTGCCAAAAATTGGATTTCGAAGTTTCCCCCTAATATAAAAACACCTAATAATAAAAACTATTATTTCCGATTTCAAAATCAATTAAATTTCCTTTACATAACGGTACGCAATTAAAATATTGCCAAAAATTGGATTTCGAAGCTTCCCCACTTCCCCCTAATACTAAATTAAAACCCTTAATAAAAACTAGTTCGTTCGATTTCAAAATCAATTAAATTTCCTTATATAACGCAATTAAAATATTGCCAAAAATTGCATTTCGAAGCTTCCCCTAATATTAAATTAAAACCCTTAATAATAAAAACTAGTTTGTTCGATTTCAAAATCAATTAAATTTCCTCATATAACGCAATTAAAATATTACCAAAAATTGGATTTCGAAGCTTCCCCCTAATATTAAATTAAAACCCTAATAAAAACATATAAAAACTAGTTTGTTCGATTTCAAAATCAATTAAATTTCCTTATATAACGCAATTAAAATATTACCAAAAATTGGATTTCGAAGCTTCCCCCTAATATTAAATTAAAACCCTAATAAAAACATATAAAAACTAGTTTGTTCGATGTCAAAATCAATTAAATTTCCTTATATAACGTAATTAAAATATTGCCAAAAAATGGATTTCGAAACTTCCCCCTAATTCTAAATTAAAAGCCCTAATATTAAAAAAAAAAACGGACGGACCCTAATAATAAACACCCTGCGGTGAACTAGTTTTTAGTACAATATTAGGGGGCAAAACCCACAAATGGTAGCTTTATTTTTAACTTGTTTTCTAAAGGGGATCAATTAAAAGTCAAATTGGCCAATCTGAAATTTTCCAAAATTAGAGATGGACGCCTGTTTTTAGTATTTGGGGGACGATTAGTAATAGGAGGAAAGGATTAATCAAACATGGCAATGGAACATCATATAACATCACCGATTCCATTCAGTTCCGTTTCTTTGTTTTTTCCACCTGTAAGTGTCTGTAGGGAATTTCCCCAGCCATGTTTGACCAGGGGTTAAGCCGAAGAGAAAAAACGAAGTGCTCCTTGGACTCCGGGCCCACTGTACACTTTGTGCACACCTCAGATGTTGGGTTTGAAAATGGGGGATTCACCATGATTCGGCGATTCACCGCAGTTATAAATGTTATCTGGGTAAATTATCCGCCGACCCCAGCAAACGGCAGGGGGAGCGCGCCCGAGAAAAAGTTGTAGCCTGCCCTCAAAGGCTCCGCAGCGCCTTTGCCGGCGCTTTTTGCCATCTGCCGGGCCTTTGCCCAGTAC
>Ga0126342_10000965_pt1 | contig 37064 bp, 24 predicted proteins | sample Cyp1metagenome_FD_92528 | JGI IMG/M metagenome (GOLD analysis project Ga0126342, IMG submission 92528) | Coral microbial communities from Lord Howe Island, Old Settlement Bay, Australia - Cyphastrea 1 metagenome | ecosystem: Host-associated > Invertebrates > Cnidaria > Coral ... | reverse complement strand
CTAGACACTGTGTTCAATAGTGATAGCCAATAGCAAAGAAGAATCAGAACAACAAGTTCAAAGTCTAACAACCCAGATCAATTCAATTTTCAAAAAATGTCGATGAAATCCGCGATTGGTTCGCGGTTGATCCGCGATTGCTCCGCGATTGTTAAACCCGCCTGATGAGGCCCTGGCTCACGCCATGTCTCTAGATACTATGATATTATGTAGCAATGTTTTGACGATTCTCTGCGCAAAATCGTGTCGCATACGACAGAACGCTCCCGCGATTGACACCGTTGAGATCGCGATTGACGGTTGATCAACATACTTATATATATTTAATATATTATAATATATACACATATGTTTAGTTTCAATACGTTCAATATAGCTTTCTGTCAAATTTATGTCACACTACATAATGACACGGGTGTGTAAGATTCTCCTGCCTTTTGCCTCTGCTTGACAGGTATCGCGACGTGAAACCGGAGAATATTCTCATCAACACTCGGAATGAGGACCGGAAAAAAAAAAAAAAAAACATGTGATGTGTAGTGATTTGGTGGTGACATTGACACATCTGTGTAAATTATAACAACCTCACTGTTCTCCCTCACTGGGAATCATGGTTAATAAGGGGAATCATCCCCAAATGGCCTTAATTCAGGTTAGTGAAATATTATAATTTACCCAGACACATGTGTTTGTTTGTGGTGATGACATGGGTAGTAGAGCGCGGTCTTGGACTTCATTGCTCATGGAAGAAGAAGATGACATGTATCTCATGTATCAAAACAAAAACATCGTCACGTCGAATTATCAGTGTGAACCATTATCATAGGCATTTCTGAGCAATTGAACATAGGCAGATGACCCAGCAGAACTGAGGCGTGCAGCACTCCTAAAAGGTTGTATCCAGCATGGTTACCCAAGAGTTGTTGGAGTTATCTTCGGGCAGCAGCTGTTGCAATCTGGGAAAGATGTACAGGTTATACACTTGTACACATCTCACTGATTAACATATGACAATAATTCTCTATACGTGGTGGAGATCCCAAGATACCGGGAAAGCGAACTCCTACAAGCTGGGGGTCCCAACAGATAGGTGAGGTGGATCAAAAGGTTAGAATAGCGAGGCTCTGAATGGTGGATATAATCTACAACTGGATGAGATAAACCAACTCACACGCGGATGGTTCCATCTTGAGAGTTCTATAGTCTACCCTCCATGCACCGTATAGTTCTATAGGCTACCCTGCATGCACTGTATAGTTCTATAGTCTACCCTCCATGCACCGTATAGTTCTATAGTCTACCCTGCATGCACTGTATAGTTCTATAGTCTACCCTGCATGCACTTTATTATATGGATAACCCAATGGTTTTCATTTGAGCCGCAGAATCGGTTCTTGATTTCAACCACACAATTTTCGCTGCCAATGATTCTGAGACTTTCCCCATATTCCTCAGAAACATGTCGACGCAAGATTTCTTTTCGCTAGGCTTCCAAAACCATTCGGGTGTGATACCCTCTGGTAAACGTTTACATAACTATGGAAAAAAAACATCTTTATCTTTAATGAGTAAATCAAAAAAAATCTATGGCAATGTTCCATATAGCTTTTTGTATGTTTACCAGAGGGTATTTGATACCGGAAAACCAGATCTGGAATGTCTGGAAATGGGATATACCTATGTATACCTCCAATTATTGCCATTCAATAGGGAAAATGATGATTAACCATTGGGTTTAGGGCTACACTATTTTCAGACAAACCCAGATCTGGAAAACCATCTTCCCATCTTTTGGCAGGGACCGCCTGCGCTTACGTTACTGCGCCTTTCGCAGGCGAAGTTAACGGATTTCGGACTCGCCAAGGCCATGGTTTAGTGGGACATGGATGTGAAAGTTAAGTGGTTAAGCTGATCATTACATAAATTATGTATATTATAATATATATATATATATATTATAATATATATATATATATATATTAACTATGGCCATGGTTTATACTATAATATACTATATAAGATGATTGTGATAGTTTGATTTAAGTTGCATTTGGGATTTGATAGTGATGAATAGGGGTTGATTTATCATATTTATAGATTAACTATGTGGTTTGTGGATGCGGTGATTCAAAGATAAACAACTAGAAATCGTTGAATGATGGCTGATTGCATGGGATTTATATCATAGATGTAGATCTATATCACGATTGGGCAAGTTCATTTACCATCTGGTTATTTAACATAGCCATGGAAAGATCCGCCATGTTTAATAGGTAAACCATCTGTTTCTATGGGCCATCTATACCATGGCTATGTTAGTCATAGCCAGATGGTATACATTCGCTCTATTGCTGATGGTATACGGATCAATGACGATGCAGCAACTCGAAGGATTCAGAAATCCGAAGTTGGCCGTAGATATACCATGATATTATAGTTATTACCCTCTGGTAATTTAACATAACTATGGAAAATCACCTTTTTTAATGGGAAAACTCACTATAAATGGTCATTTTCAATAGCTATGTTAGTTTACCAGAGGGTATAGTGAACATGAGTTCATTGGGATGGGCACACCCTGGTAGCTTTGCTTGAAAGTATGGCTTTGTCCAAGCAAGTTTTTATGATTTCCAGAAACACATTGGCTCATTCTGATCAGTGGATTTGGATAGTCGCATGGCATCGGATGGATTCTCATAGCGGCACTGGATTTTCGAAGAGCACGGCCTTTGGGAGAAAGTCTCAAAGCCAAAAAAAATCCAGAAGGCCAAGAAGCTTGATGTCACAGTCTCGGAGATCAGCCGATCCGCCCTTGCTTCCACCGCTGGTACCCAAAAATCTGGCTTCAGACCTGGGAATGTGGTGGATCCGAACACTGGGAATGTGTGACGCTGGAGTGTCGACTGAGTCACCGAGGTCTGCACCTCTCATGGGAATGATGCCATTGCTTCTCGTGAAAAAAATCGCTGAGTCAGCCCAACAGGTTTTTCAGAAATTCTTCAAGACCGAGAGCGTGTTCAGCTTTATCGGAAAAGGAAACTTCCTGACTGCGGCATCTGGCAAGAAATCAGGGTTCAGGACGTTTGACTCCACCAGCACAGCTCACTCTTTTTTGACTGGGTTTGTGCCAGGCTTCAGAAGACAAAGAGGAAATGGTCCAAAATACCATGGTCTTCTTGAGAGATGAGCAAGGAGGAATTGCTCATTCGACAAAGCTTTCAGCCCGAGCATGGTGAAAAGAAAAAAATGGGCAATTCTCGAAGTCTACAGCAGTCTAAAAGCTGTTTGCCAAGGCATTCTGCACCGGGGAGCTGGTGAGTATCAGTGGGATGCAGTGAGGCCCTGGAGTTGGCCCTGCCATGGTCAAGTCCCTTAGCGGATCCCCGCAGGTCCCCGGGGGTAAACTGCTCCAAAAAGATGTGGAAAACCCATGGGGAAACCCCAGGAAAATGATCTACAGGAGGATAAATCATGGTTCTTTTGTTTTGTTTTTCTGTTTATTTAAGTGGTCATGTATCCTTTTCATGGTTATTGGTAATTTCCCTATTTTTGTCATAGTGTCCACATATTAGCGATATTAGTGATTTTTTTGCCGTTTTTTGTTGATCATCCTCGCGCTATTGTTGATCATGTTCTCATGATAGTTGATTGTTTTCCCACGTTTGTGATCATTTCTAGGTCAATCTTAGATGAATACAAACTAATCCTAACTAGTCTTTGGTATCAATGGGAATATCTACTAATCAGCAAAGAATTCGTATTTTTTTGCAGGGTATCTAAAAGATTGGCAATGATTTCCCCATCTTGTGATCATGTAATTGTCATTGTCCCATCTCTTCCTGATCTTTTCCCTAAATTGTTCAAAGTCCCTATCTATATGGCTTGGTGGTTTCAAATTCGTAACATATATTGTGGATGGGCCTGCGAAATCCTGCAAAATCCTGCATCACCTTGCATGGTTGAAACCCCTTAAATAATGGGATGTTTACCACCTATCAACTGGTGAAGGGTTTCTTCCATCCACCATATGTTCGGACGATGATCCCATATGGGTTGGGGTAGGACGGTACGACTATCATGCCGAAGATTTTTTTGGGGGTTTCCGATAAATGTTCAGATACATAGTAATCATACAATGTGAGGCGCCCCAATTATAAGTTGGTTTATAAGCCCCAGTAACTATAGTTATAAGTACCATAAACCATAGTTATTGGAGTTATAAACCAACTTAGCTAACTATGGGGCACCACCTTGTAGTAATCATAGTAAATCATAGTAATATCCATTGTTCATGGTTTTGTGGCCCCTTTTTTGGCTGCTCAAATGGCCAATCTGGCCATGAAGATCACGTCTGGCGGTTCTCCAGGTCGTCACCTCTGCCGAAAGGAGACCGGTCGCCATTTGGGAGGTCGCCATGAAATTCATGGGTTGTAAGCACCGAAAAATACGGGGATGGGTCAAAACCCTGGTACCTGGTGAACCCCAAAATAGCTGGTAAATGGATGTTCATTCCCCTAAAAATGGTATTAATAGGTATTGATCCATAGCCATACATGATTCGGTTATTACAGGAGGGTTTAACGGTCAAATATATGGGTGTTTTTTAACTAGTTCTCGGCAACTGTCATGCTTTGTTGTGTTTTCTACCATGGGGATTGCGAACGAAACCATAATAGGAGTACCATGTAAATAGCTGTCAACCAATCACTTGAATTGGACCATTGGATGGATCGTTTATTATTCGTGACTTAGGTGGTAAACCCTTAACCCCAAAACATTTGGTCATCGGACTTTCGAAAGATTATATTGTCAGATGTTGGTTTCCTCTCAGGTTTGTCAAAAACGAGGTATCGCATGTATACATTAGTGTCACAATTAGAATACATATATATATAAGTATACATTTTATATAACCTGCTATATATATAACATATTATACATTATGTATAACCTATTAAATAAATAAATAAATAAATATATATATGTATTATACGCGTATTTTCATTGTGCGTAGTATATTATACGCGTATTTTCATTGTGCATAGTCTTAGTTTATTGGATAAAAACATAAGAGACTGCGGAGTGGTTTTGTGCGAATCGAGAGCATGTTGTTTCAGCGCAGGATGTTAGTATGGATGGGTCAGTAGCATGTACTCTTTGCTAATTTAACATGGCGAACTGGAAAATCACCATCATTATCATAGGCAAATCATCGAAATGTTCATGGGCCATGTCTTGCACATATAGCTACGTTAAACTACCAGAGGGTATAGACGTTTACGGTGTTTTTCCCATTAAGTCTTCTATTTATAGTGGATGTTCCACTTTAGATCCTCCATTTATACAGGATTCCCATGTTGAATGGGGGGATGAACACCCATACCCTCTGGTAATTTGTTACAGTTTGCGAACTTGAACATGGCCCAGTCGAAATAGTTGATTTACCATGATTTACCTATGAAAAATGATGTTTTTCCATTGTTTTTTGCCATGTTTTTGGAGGGTCATTTTCATCCATCAGCCGCAGGATGACCATGTGCGGCACCTTGGGGTTCTTGTCTCCAGAGCTCAGCGGTGCGGTGGGGGAGCCCAGAGGGTTCTATGTCGCCAGCGATAGCTTGGGGGTTCATATTTACCCTCTGGGCGGTAGGGATCTCTGGATCTGGCGGAAGGGATCTCAACCTATGGCTTTGTATTGCTGGAAATATTCAGAAATTGTTTTTACCCTCCGGAAAAACTAACAGTTTGCTATGGAAAGATCCACCATTTTTAATGGGTAAATCCACTATAAATGGTTAACTAGTGATATATGTCATATTTACCCTCTGGTAACTGAACATAGCTATTGAAAATGGTCATTTATAGTTGATTTACCCCTTATCCATTAAAGATTGTGATTTTCAATAGTTATGTTAGTTTACCAGAGGGTATATTAATCTATATTATACTATATTATATGTGTTTATATTGTTTAAATGATTTTATATGTTTTTTTTGGTATCATATTATATTATGTTATATTATATGTTTTAGTTTCTATTGTGCTGTATTATATTTTGCTACATTACATGAATTATGTTAAATTAGTTTGTGGGATTATTATATTATATTATATCTTATTATTTTACTATATCGTTTTATATTATTTATTTTACTGTTTTAATTTAGATTAATTTAAATTATATATCATATCACATTTTTAATATCATAATTTATTATATGATATGATATTATATTTTATTGTATTTTTATTTTTATTATGTTACATTATATTATATTATATTATATTATTGTAGTTTATTGTTTGTTACATTATAGTATTATATATGTTATTTATACATGTTTAATACACATCATAACAATTGAAATATCATGTGTATGTATATATATATACACTTGACTGTTGCATTATTTTGTATTATATGTTTATATATTGAAGAACATATTGATCCTACCATCCATGTTTGAAACTAGTCTGAGTATGTTGTTTATCTCTCGATCTGTCGATGCGATGTATCTAGATAGAAGCCAAACGGCGACTCCTTTGCATGGTAACCCCTCTTAACATATTTGAGGGATTGAAAAATAAAGCATCCACAATAGGGGTCACTTGGCTTCGAGGTATTATACAGGTCTAGTGGTTGAGTTGGGCAAAAGCTGCTTTGTTTCATAGCAAAAAGAGTGTGTTGATTTCAGAGTCACCAAGAATTCTCAAGCCTTTCTAACTCTCCCAGAATTGGTCTCAGGTGACAAAAAGACAGGAACTCCCAATAAAAATGTCGCCATTTGCATATTTGTTTCGGGCAGTTCAGCTAATTTTTGTGGGCTAGTTGTAGGGGCCCCATATCCCAACTTATGGAGCTTGGAATCTCTTATTTATACGGCATGTTTTTGTGACCGGCCTGCACCCCGTAGGCCCCAGGGCTTCAAAGTCTTTTTAGGATTTTAGGCCATTTGATTGAAACCGATGGCGCCGATGACGTTGACAAATGTCGGGATGTTCTTCTGCCAAGGGCTTGGCGGCCTTGCGTGGGGAAGGCGATTCAGAGGATGAAGATGAAGGCGCCAGCCGAGGGTTTTTATCTGGGTCAACTTCTGTTAGACACTTTACATTTTTAATATTTTGCTCTCAATGGTAACATGCACAAACCAGCCAAAAAACTACACATTTTTCCCCACATCTTTGTGTGGAGTTCTTGTTTTTGATTCTGTATCCCGCTCCTCCGCCTCCTCCTCCCCTTTGTCACACACAACTACAGTACTTTGTCACAGACTCTCTTTCACACACAACTTGCTCACACACAGACACACACAACTTTGTCACACAAAACTTGCTCACACACAACTTTGTCACACACCATCTTTCAACACAAACTTCACACAATTTGCTCACACATACACAGCACAGGGAAGATGCGCGCATGTGAATCGAATGATCTCACACAAAAGGTTCCTTCCTGGTGGAACATGCATGTGTGTATGCAGTATTCAAACAGGCGACAGCACCATCAGGGAGCACGGAGATACTAGGATGATATATTATCAAGAGTTTTTAACTAATTGGACGCGTTAAGTGAAATCTTGAATTTCGATTCGCAGGGCCAAGTCTTGTATTTTGTCATACGTTCACTCGGACAAAAGATTTAATCAATTTTTTGAGCTTGAAAAAAAACAGGGCGTGAACACGGGAACCACTTGGTGTCTCGGGGAATGTGGCAGCACTTTTGGTTTCATGACATTACATAATATTGGATATTGATGGATATTGAGGATCATGACTCATTAGAACAGACGCCCATTACTTTGGATTTCAGGTGTTTGATGTGTTCTTCTTAGGCTTTGGATATTGGTGAACCAGTTCGCTGGCGTCACAATAAATGATGGTTCGTAAGGGTGTTTTCTACACCAAGATCTCACGAGTTCAAGCTCGGTTGATGCCTTGGACTGGGACCCCGGAAGGAACAAAACCAATACTAAAGCAAGGTTTCTGGGGAGGTGTTTATCTGGGGGTAAGGGATTCTGTGCAAACAAGAACAAAAAGAAGAAGAACAACAACAAGAAGAAGAAGAAGAACAAGAGCAAGAGCAAAAACAATAAGAACAAGAACAAAAACAAAAACAAGGAGGATGATTTTTGCATATGTAATTGATGGGTAGAACAGCAGAACGCCAATAAGTGGTCAGCATTTTAGAATTTTATCGGGGTATTAGTTCATCCGGCACTGACGTGTTTGAACATGTTGAACACACCAATCATGATTCTTCAAAAAGTAAATTAAGGGAGTACAATCAACACATATGGACATAGAGCCAATAATTCCAGTTGCTATCAGTTTCAATGCCAATGAACAAAATCATAATTGTGATGATTCTGGCCTTCTATTGGGCAAACCCAAACTTTCATCCACTCACTGACAGGGGTTTTGCTATACCCATTATGTTAGGAACCCCTATAGCCAAAAACGCGCGGGAGGGATGACCGTACCACATTAATCCCGTGCAACTTAAGCATGGGGCCACTCGCTGGAGTCCATGGTTGTGTTGGGGGGATGCCGGGGATGCCGAAAAACTCACCAGGCTGGAGGCACGAGATAGTCTTGGAGAACGGGAAAAAATGGTGAAAAATAGGGATTGGATTTTCAAGAATGGTGAACCATGGTGGTTTAACTGTCAAACGCATGCAATTTAGCAATGCTTTCACCATGGAGAATGGGCATTTAACCGTTAAAATGTCACCAATGACCAATGGAAATCGATGGCCTCTGCAGATGCGCCAGAGTTCAACCCGTTCAAGACGGATGCGTGACCGCGCTGCTGGGGGAACGGAACTTGGGACAACTGGCGCTGCTGGGGGGGTTGGGAAAACCATTGGTACGATTGACAAATAGGCACAGCTGATCACCAAGAAGCACCTAACAGGATATAGTTAAATTGGCAAATAAGTAAATAAGCAGCGAACTGACTATCCCCAGTGCTCCAAATACCGTCTTAGAAGGTCTTTGAAACGCAGACACCAGTCCCAAGTACAGTCTGAAAAGGTGCTCGGAGCGATAGGGTACGATCATAAGCACAGCTTTGGATATCCCAAATGGACCATTGAAATATGGCTACCAGCACCAGAAGCCACGTGGGATGATCGCCACCATCCAACCATGGTAATCCAACAAAGAAATCTAGTCATACCGTACTATTGGCTACAATGTGGGGCCCCCCAGTTATAAGTTGGTTTATAAACCCCATTAACTATTTTTTTACGTACAATAAACCATAGTTCTTGGAGTTACATTCAAACTTTGCTATCTAGGGGGCCCCACATTGTATACATTGTACGTGTATGATCATACATGTGTACATATATGATCATATATGGATATACGACGTACTCCACTATATCCCCATGAATATACCCATTCAAATGATTACTATATTAATGAATTTTGTTGTTGTTTTAGCGACCTGCAAACATGTTGGGGACCGGCAAAAGCGAGTATGCAACACGCAAAGATCGAGAACCGTTGGGATGCTACTGGGAAACATTAGAAAGTGTTTGGTAAAGAGCAACGACAAACCAAGGCGGATGATAAGGGCATGTCCTGGATTTGGAAAACCCCCATATCAAAATTTCACGATTCATTTGAGGAGTGCTCAAGACCCTGTCTAGGTCAATCGACTAGATGGGTAGAAACTAATCCTTTAGTCTTTTGGTGTTGGATTATCCACGTTCACCAGCTAAGAATAAGTTTGCTTGCAGGGTATCTAAGATTGGCACTGCTGTGTCGTCCCTTATTCTGGTTGAGAACGGGATGATGGATCGTGATATTCCCCAATACATTGCTTGGTATGATCATGTATGATACCCTATCATCAACCAACCGGGGTTTTGAACATTGTCATACGTCCACTTGCTTGTTCAGGAAGTCTGGGTTTTTCCATGTTGGACTGCAGACCCACAACATCCCTATAGTAAGTTTTGATTGGGTATTTTCCAGCGGATGTTCTTCTATTTTCTTGATTTGCTTGGCAAATGGCCAGGGAATGTGTTGGCAAATCCCAACAGTTTCCTCGAGGATTCCTGGATTCCATGCAGTTCTTAACCACCTGCATTATATTTTCTGAATTACCCTCTGGTAAACTTTCACATAACTATGGAAAATCACCATGTTCAATGGGAAAATCCACTATAAATGGTGATTTTCCATAGCTATTTTGACATAACCAGAGGGTAAGACATAAGAAACATTGCAGTTTGAGTCCGGTGACATTGGGTTTATCCGTACTTCTTGTTCCGCTGAATAAAGCCCTGGTGTGTCCCGATGGCTGAAAATAGAGGTACTCCTTTGGCGTAACGCTTCAAGTGGCGCTGCTGGGAGAGGTGTGGCCACCAATGTTTGGTTGGTTTATACCCCAATGTTTGGTTGGTTTATAACCCCATATACCACAATAGATATCTACCATAAACCGTTAGCTAGAGGAGGTACAAGCCAACTTAGCCAACTATGGGGCGCCACTTTGTGGAAATGATGAGTAGTGAGGGTAACTATCCCATCAAAATGAGTTTAATTTCAGGTGTTGTGTTTACCAATTTTGATTTGAATATTTGTTCCACAATGACAATAGCCAATCTTGTTGGTGTTTACACGGGTATGGGCTTGAAACCATCCCAGAACGGGTTCTCCACGGATCAAAACAGCAAACCCTCCGTTGAAAATCCAGAAGTTTCGAACGGCACTGTTTCCGAAAAACTCCCAGTGTCAGAGGTTTCCAACGCCACAATGTTTGCCTGTTTCATCAACATGCTTGTTGCGTAGGGCCCCCTTTGTTCCTTTGGTGTTCGTCTTACCAGGACGGGGCACGTCGAAAGACGGTCAAACGGAAGGGGCCAATGATGTGACTCGGCAACGGTTGGCCTGGGAGGCCGACCATTTTTCTTTTAGACGCCTTGGCCTTTTTGAGGCTGCCATCCATATTATATATTAATATATATATATATATATTATATTATTATATGTTGTATATCATAAATTTAGTATATATAATATACAGTATCGATTATATAATTATATAGTATAATCTTAATTAAGTATATAAACCTAGTAATATGTTTGTATAATCTACAACAAATATATATATATATATATATATATATTATATTATATTATATTGTATTATATTATATTACATATTATATATTATATACTATATATTTTATAATATTATATATTTTATATGTGCAACATGTTTTTAAGATTTAAGAAAATCAACCTCAAAATGCGATGAAGATGCCAGACTACTCACCAGGCGCTTGTTTTTTGGACGTGGAAAAGCCATCCACAGCATCTGCGTCCGAGGCTGCCGTTGCACCTGTCCGAGAACGAGAACGCCGAACTCTTGTCCCAGCTGAAGCTGTCGCAACGTCTGTCTGAGGAGGCCCTCAATGTGATGCCGATTCCAGCAAAATCCGGTGTAGATTGAGTGACACTGAATGAGTGTCATTGATTTTTAATGAATTATAGTGATTTATATACTATACTGTGTATAGATGGATTAAGAGCTTGATAGATTGATAGATTGATAGATTGATAGATTGATAGATTGATATGTAGGTAGGCCCACAGAAAGACTTCGAATGTAGGGACTTTGAATGTTTGTGCACAGATGTTCCCACTGTACATGGCGCGACAGTGACACTTCTTGTTGCATCTTGATTGTAGATGTGGTGATTTCTGTGAAAATCAGATTCAAACAATAAGTCTTTTTATTGAATTTTAAACTTGAAAATTGATTGTTTTTAGAAGCTGTCCAAGTGGCGATTGTTTTCTTCAAGTGCAAGAGATTTTTGTTCAATCTAGGATGCTCTGGGTTATTGTGAGGCTGACAACAAGGAGACAGATTCCACCCTGCCCTTCACTGACTTTCAAACGGATGCTGGTTCCAGCCACAGTGAAGAGGCCAGATGTGCCACCAATCCCCACCACCAAAAGCCAGGGCCAATCCTGGCTGACACATCGGCGCTGGACCTTGACATGATCGATTGTGGTGGAGCCTAATGGACAGCATTCCAGGTCAATCCAGGGCATGTCAGCCCTGCTGAAAACCGAAGCTGAGATGCGATGAGGACAGCCTTGGTCGCTGAGCAACCAGAGATGGTGTTGAAGCACCATTTTTGAGTGTGGAGGTAGAAGAACCGCTTGGAGATCCGTGATCTTTTCAGGGGCCCGAAAAAAACGATTCGCTGGGTGAAGTGGGCCTAAATCCATCGAAGTTATCCCCAGTTTTATGGTGTCCACTTATCAAACTTCATTTTCCATCGGAGAAACCCGACATTTTCCATCGAAATTGCCCGGCACCAAGCCCCTGCGGGCCCCATCAACTGGGAGGCCTTCAATCTCCTGGTGGAGAAGCTGTTGCCCTTCGCGCAAGCGCGGCGTTCGGAGCTGAAGAGTCCAGAGGTGCGGAGAGCGGTTTTTTTTGGGATGTGATTGAAAAATGGTGGATTCCCATGGATTCCCCAGTTTTACATATTTTAATTTTAAACAAATCATGATATACCAGGTTTTGGGATACCCTATTTTAAAAGAAATATAAAAAAAAAACTTAAGTGTTATGTCTCTATTATTGGTATACCGGGAGCGGTTTGGAGCTAGGAGTTTCCAAAAACCCATGCTGGATTTAGTAAGTGTTTGTGTTTTTGAGTATATACTTTACGATACTCTAGTATGAGATAGAAAAATGTCATCCTACTGAAATAAGGATTATTATATATGATTATTTACAGTAGTTTTCTTTTTTTTTCTATAGTACAACTGTGGTAATCTCATCCCCCACTCATATTCAAACTTATTAAACAGATCCAGAAAGCGTTCTATCGACGGAGGTGAATTCCATATAGTTGGACATTTGGACCATAGAATGGGGGTGCTTGATATTAGGGGTGCTTGGTCAAAACCTGGTATACGGATGGGCTTACGCTTCATGGTCATCCGAGTCATCCGTCCCCCATGGGAATCCAAAGAGACTGAGTTTTCATCTAGATCTGAATGGATTGATTTCGGAAACCCCCATAATGTGGGTATAGAATTTACAATCATTTATACATATTTTAGTAAATCATAGTAAATTCTATACCAATTTTATACTCATTTTCCAGAGGGTACTATCATTTACAAACTTTTGAACATGTTTTAGTGTACTAAATATAGTACCCTCTGGAAAATCACTAAATTTTAAGAACGGTAAATCATCGCAAATCATTGAACTAAATGGGCCTAAGCCCCGCTAGCATGATCCTATAATCCCCGGGAAAACTGCTCCAAGAGCGAGACACAACTGGAAAAATGAGTGAATCCTTGCAGCATCCTGGATTTTCAGCGGTTGATCATGGCTATCCTTTTGTGAGGAGCTTACATAGCCAGAAGGTGCTTTCTTAACGACGATGTGGGTCGTTCAGTACCAAATGGCCGGAACTGACTTGATCCATATAGCCATAAGTTGTGGAAATTCACGATGCAGTTTTTAGGGGATACGCCATGGGTTTTTTGTTGATGCCCATGTTACTGGTAGTTCGGATCATTCTTGTTGGTTCACTCCCTATCTTCGTTTTTAAAACCAATGTTTGTTGGTTAAGTCACCAATTTCTTCGTTGAAGCGTTCAGGAAAATGAGTGACTTAACGCCTCAGAATGAATTCACCATGATGATTGGTATACGGAGAATCATCCCAAACCCGGCTTACAGTATTTCAATGTATTTCATCTTATTTCTATTTCAAAGACTAATATGGACATCCCAAATTTCATACTGGAAAATTTCCGCACCCCTTTGCCAGGTGAAGAATCATCGTTTTTTCCAGACGGAGCTCAATTGATCCTCGACCAACGGAGGGTTCAAACGGCTCGGAAAGAGGCTGGTTTTCATGGCTGATACTGTGGATGGAAGACATCGGAATCACCAGTTGAAAACGGTGGTAAACATCCCATGATTCATAGGGTTTCAACCATCCCAAATTGGTGGTGGATTTCGCTGGCCCATCCACGTGGTATCTTGAGAGAATCTATGGATGTTCGATGATGTAAAAACATGTGCATTAACAAATGTGGTTTAATGCCTCCAATCTTGATGGGAGATATCGATGTTCAAGGTTTGCGGTATGTGTTCAGTGTTTTTTGTTTGCCATGTCCTGTGTATCCATGCTTGACCACGCCTGGGGCAGGGGGATGCCTGAGGTACTTATCAGAGCCCAGAAACTGGGAACAGGTCCCATCACGGTCGGCATGATTTTCTTGTAGTCTTTGGAAGTCGCGACTGATCACAATTTTTTCTCTACTGTTGAATTTAATGTACCCTCTGGTAAACTAACATAACTATGGAAAATCACCATTTTTAATGGGTAAATCCACTATAGATTGCCATTTTCAATAGCTATGTTAGTTTACCAGAGGGTAAGTCTATGTGACTTGAATATACTTGAATCCCCGTTTATAGGTGGGGCTGAAATGATGAGAATCAACCTAGAAGACATCAATCCCAACTTTGGTGAGCATATCAGCAGCATTGTTTTTGGCCTCGAGGTTGTGGTCGTAGAGGTTGTTTGCTCAATTTACTTTTGCAGCCAGTGGGGGGGGGGCAAGAGATGATGGTTGATGCTTGTTTGAAAATGGGATATCCAAAGTTTCCATGGGTTATCAATGTGTATCATCCTTTTCCTCCCAAAGAAGAGTCAATTGATGTCAATTGTATTGGGGGCCAAGAACTTTTGAATAATTCATGGAAAGGTTCAACATGGATTTCACGAATCCGGAAGTCCTGAGATCTGAGGTCGAAATGTGGAGGAGTTCTTGCTGAGCAGTCAGGGCAATCACCACTCGAGTATGATGGCACACTCCACCTCCACGTGGTCGGACCGGACGTAGCGACTGTGAGAATTTTCTGGGACAGAATTTCTGGCAGTTTTCAGAGGGAAAGCAATGATTTTATGGCAGTGAATTTGGGGATACCCAATGTTCAGACAAATGAAGACAAAGCCAGTTGATCCCTGGTGTTGGAATGTAGTTGATAAATGCCGGTTGATTGTTGACTTGTTATTCTAGGATATTCTAGGAGGTTGTACTATTTGATTTGATTTGATTATTGGTGAATATTATTATTATTATTAGGACCCACTGCATGTGGGAACTCCATTCAACCAACTATCAAGAAATGGCCGATATTTTTGAAGTCTGCTCACATGAAAGAACTAGAAGACTTAGCAGACATAGCTAGCATTAGCTAGCATTACCTTTTCTGTTGATGCTGTACAAGTGGAAGCAAAAGAACTTTGCCAGCAGTCCAGCCGTCCGTAGCCAATGAACAACACATGACCAGACGGGAAACATCTTGTTTTGATATAGGTGTACTTTAACAGTAAGATCATACACTGAGGTCATTGACCAACGGGGGTTTTCCATATACATTTGACATCATTTGACCAGCTCTTCAAGTTTGAAGTGAGTGAGGTGGGATTTCAAGCGTCAAAGTATGGCGCATCAAAGTATGGCTGGTTTCATATTGCTTTCCATGTTCGTTAATTTGAAGTTACGCAGGTCACCCAATTCTGGCCACTTTCTAAGTTTCGGCATGTTTCCCCATATCCCATGATATATCCCAGGATATATCCCATAGAAAACCTCCAAATATACCCCCTGCCTAGAAGGATTGATTCCTGAACTCCCCTTGGTTTTTGAACCCCCCCCATTTGATAAACATCTCGTTTTCTGGTTCATTGATCCCCTAAAAGACTGAGAGTCTGTGTCCCCTGGGGCCCTGTGCGTTGTGACAGTCCGGTCATCAGAGATGGCACCAAAGCTTGTGCCAGAGCCGTGCTGATCCATCAACAACTAGGAAATAACATATCTAGGAAAATGGTTCTATAGTGCAAATATAGTATGGATGTCTTTACAATTTGACAATTGGTTGTCGCTTACAATTAGGTTGTAAAGTTATAATGGTTGTAACATGTTGTAACTATTAACTTCGTGGAATTGATGGTTTTATCGTGAGCATCTCCAGTACATACCTATATTAAACAGATAGAAGTTCAACATTTGTTTGTCCGAACTTTGGGGTTGAAGATCAAGGGCTACTGGCGTTCCTTTGAGCCCACAAAATATCCGTCTTTGGGGATCCATTCATGTCCTGGATGAATTAACCCCAAACGGCTGTTTAATTGGGAGGGACCATTTAAGTATCAGATTATGACTATTGGAGGAGTACCGCCTAATTAATAAACCATGGTTTATTAATCCGGGATTGACATTATTGGATGGAGGAGATTGGTATGAAAGAGCTGAGGTTGGTGTGAAAAGCCCTGTTTAGAAGAGAGGGGTAAGCGGTCAGCCAGCGTTTGCTTCCCAGATGAAGCGTATACATATATGGTTTTCAATATTTATATTGCGGTATATATGTATACGGTGTATACGATCATCCAGGAGTAAATAGAATATCTAAATTTCAAACAATCCTTACCAAATAATGGGAATATGATTGGAAATTATGTTAATTATATATAATAATCACCTACTTCAAGATTATTGTAGATATGTGTTATAATATGTTATAAAGTTACAATGTATGTACAGTACATATATATGTATATACATACATATGCATGGGGTACCTGTTCATTCCCTTCTTTGAACCAGAACAAGCGTTGCGGCATAACTGTTACGCCCAAACACCCCATTTCACCCAACATCACTTTGAGGGTGTTAGGTGTTTAGGTTTCAGGGTGTTTCCTTGATTCGTTGATGGTTAGCTCAGGGTTTGGGATTTCCAACTTTCACGGAAGACTTCTGGCGCCTGAATTGGAGGTATTTTTTTTATTTTTTCAGGTCATAGCTATAGGAGCTATGGATATCCATATTCCCTAAATATTCCAAAAAAAAATGGGGAGCAAAGGAGCTACTTAGAGTTTCCCAACCACTATATATGGCTATGGATCAATACCTATTAATACCATTTTTAGTGGGATGAACATCCATTTACCAGCTATTTTGATGTTCACTAGGTACCAGGGTTTTGACCCATCCCCATATAGGTTTGCGTCAGTTCTTGAAATATGACCATCAAATATGATCTTCCGAAACGAGGGAGCCACGGATCAGTCCGAGGCGACAAAAGCCAGTCGTCAATTGCTTGAGAATCACAGGTGTTGGGTTGAAATTAAGGACATGTTTGAGTCCTCAAAAGAGACACCCGGACTCAGGCAACTGATTATACATATGCTTATACATGGTTGCACATGGCTATGTATTGTTGTGTATGGTTATGTATGTTTATATCCAACAAATATCGTACGTACATAGATATGTAATATGTATAATGTAATAGGTATGATTAAATGTACATTTAACACACATATATATATACATATACATTAGAACATAGCAATCATGGTTTGGCAAACTCAAGCATGGCCAGGGGGGCTCAGTTGTCCCATAAATAGTTGGGATTTCAACCGTCGAAGAATGGACGGTTTATGCCATCGCTTTACTGAGTGTATGTTTTTTTGTTTGTATATAATACCCAAACAGTTAGAAGCGTGATAAATCTGTGGAAGTGCGACTTAGACATGTGTTCGCGAATCTTTTCAGGGGTTGCCTCGACTATTACTCACAAACTCATCACAGTGATAATGAATCATATTGAATCATGACAGTAGCATATGTTTGCTCATATTTGCTCATATTTGCTCTATAGCTAGTGCATGGACAGCGAAAAAAAGGAAACAAAAAGGAATGCATTAACGGGATCTGTCCTGGACGATAGTTTGTGACGATCATAACAGGATTGCTCTATATAAATATACACATCCTATATCCCATAGGATCCATGGTGCTGGTATATATACTAACATAAAGGGGGTATATTGATGGGATCCATGTTACCATATATAGCAGCACCATGGATCCGTCATGGGTATATTCATACATACGCACAATCACACACACACACAGTGCTCTACCAGGATTTTAAGGATTGGTCACTCTGGGTTTCTGGTTCAACGCCGAACTCGGCGTTTGAATTTCGACCCTAAACCCGCCGAGGTCCCCGTCAACCCGTCATCCGCAGTGGCGGTTCTCAATGGCCGATTTTGCGGTGCTTTTCCAGGGATGAAATGGTTGAGATTTGCCTCCCGCATCCTTTAAAAACTGGCATATATTTTCTGAGATTACTAATCATATGCAATCCCAATGACATTGACATACATTTAGTCTAGGAATTTAGTTCCGGTTGCCTTGCTGCTCACCAAAATCACTTAACCCGTGGACCTTTGTTGCAGTTGATTGCATATTGAACTACTGTAGTCACGGATATCTGCATATCCATGGACACTTGAAGGACTCAACTTCCCTACCCATCCTTGGAAGACTCCATGAACACAGACGGATGACGGTAGGTTAGTCGGGTTTCAACGGCGTAGTTTCTCCACAAGGTTCACGTCTCCTTATCTGAAAAAGAAGTCACCCGCGGCGGGCAATGGGGAACGGCAGCTTTGGATAGCTCTTGTGCCGGCAGACTCCTACCCCTACCTTGGACATAGCCCCAATGACCCAAACAAATTGAAACCCTAGAAGGTTGAACCTGGAGAAGTGTTTTTGTGCTGATCAGGTTTGCTCTCGAATATACAGTTTGGACATGGAACTACAGGGCATCCCGTTTGTTGACCATTGGCCCCTACGTCACCATGCGTCAACCATGATATGTTGACCCAAGTCACATCTACAAATCGAAATTGGCCCTTAAGTAAGTGTGGGTTCACTATTTTATGTTCTTGGTTTCCTCATTTGCAACCATTGACAAGGTGTGCCAGGTCCTGATAAAGCCCAGTTGGTAGACATACCTCCAATAACTTAGGGGGTCATGGATAAACCAACTAAAGAATGGATTATTATGGTTATCTATGTTTATCTTTGTTTGTCTATATTTATCATTATTTATCTATGTTTATGAACACTGTTAATGGGTTAAATCACATTAAGTCCGTAACTTTTTGGCTGGTTACAGTAAACCACCCATGTTTCAGGTTTTACCTGGGTACCGCCTTGAAGGTATCCATATTCCAAATGGGCAGCCGTTTGGAGCCACCAAGAGGTTCCCAACCAGTTCTTTTCATCCAAGCACCGATGGTTTTTTGGTGTCAAGCCATGTGACGTTGGATCCATGGAATTCCCCACCAGATGAGGTGGCTCACGGAGGTGATATTTGGGACTTCTGAAAAGAAAAATCCTATCCCATAGGATCCATGTATGCTATATATGGTAACATTTACCATCAATATACCCCCAATGTTAGTATATATACCATACATGGATCCTATGGGTATAGGATGTGTATCCAAATGTATCACACTTCCTGGCTAACCGGCTAACCCCCTAAATCATACCCCAAATATAGCCTCGATAAGGTTTGGCTTGGCCGGCCGAAAATGAAAGCGGCAGGACTCAAAGTGACAGCGATGATGGATCAACGGTAGCTAGCAGAGATGCAAGGCACTCAGAGGGCCCAATTGCTGTGTGACAGTGAGCCTTGAAACATGGTGATTTATCACTGGTCCATGGTGGTGATACAGTTCAAAAATTACATGGTGACCTTTTCTTGACTTCAAATTGCTTCGAACATGGGGAGTGGAGAGTTTTCTTGACTTCAGATCCGATTAGTATCCTGGTTGGTGGTTTGGAACATGGCTTTTATTTTTCCATTTCATATATGGGATGTCATCCTTCCCATTGACTTTCACTCCATGATTTTTCAGAGGGGTTGAAACTCAACCACCAACCAGACACATATATTATATAACCATATATTAACCACATATTAACCAACCAGGATTACACCACCAACCAGTAGATGGGCACATTGCACCACCAACCAGTTATCATCTATGGGACTCGTTGGACCAGCACTCAGGTAGAGCGGGCTCCAGGAGCTCGAGTGAAGTCCATTGAGAAGGCCAGCATCGGGGGCGGGGGCGGGGGCGTAGCACAACTGACCCGGCCTGGTAAACTAACAGTTTGCGAACTGGAACATGGCCATAGAAATAGGGGATTTTCCCATTAAACATGGTGATTTTCCATAGTTATGTTAATAGTTTACCAGAGGGTACCAGATTTGTTGGCTCGTAGATTCCGAGAAAAATATGGAGGCTGCGTGGAATGCCGGATCCCCAATAGCTGGATGGTTTTGGATGGTTCATTTCGTGGAAAATCCACGAAAATCCGAGAATAACATGGATGATTTAGGAGGACCCCCATGTTTGGAAACCTCCAGATTAGGTTGAGACATGATGATACTTTACCAACACAGTTTGTTTTGTTGTCAAGAACTTAAGTGCTGAAATATCGAATTCCTATGTGATGCATAACATGGAGCCGGTCTCATGGAACAAATGAGATGAAATGACATCAACCTTGATGCATCATGAACCTGTGCTGAACATGCAGGTTTGGTTGACATGTTGATTTGACACCTGATGAATTTAATCAGGGGTCGCTCGTAGCGGTTGTAGCGTGTTGACGGATTATCTGACTATCAAATATAGGTTTTAACTAGCAAAAACATAGGGGATATAGATGTTTTTCAGATTGATGATGTAAATCTAGTGGTGGGAAAATAGAAACGGAAGCATTTTCCCATGACTTCGGAAGGTTTCAGTGAGTGACTGGGAAAATACCAACCTATCAATGACGTGAAGTGACGAACCTGCGACGTCGTCAGAGATTTTGGCCATGACATCTCAAGGTTTGAGACCCCGGAGAAGCAACACTCGAAAGCCTGAAACGAAAAACTAGGTAAGCTGATTGGTGGTTTCAGTGAATTTCAACTATTTACCCTCTGGTAAACGTTTACATAACTATTATTGAAAATCACCACTTGAAAAATAGGTAAATAAATCAACTGTACCTGGGCCATGGCTTCCAGTTCGCTATAGTCATTACCAGAGGGTAGTGTGCATCTTTCCGCCCCACCATGGTGGGGTTGCTACCCCTCATTGCAGTTTCAAACGGCAATTGGGGGAATATATTAATATATTTAATAATATGTATATCTATAATTATCTATGTATATATATATATTAGGATTTATGGATATATCAAGATATTGGTGTCAATGAAAATTGGGTATACCTTCAACATGGCGATGTTAAGACGAAAATGATGGTTCACCAGCTGGAATTTGATGTAGCGTTATGTCTATGTTCACAGCCATGTGACCCAGATACAACCTGCCGGGGCCATGTCAGATACGAACTTGTCAGCAATATGTCCTTCTGGGGATTACTGTAGCTGTTACAGCAAAACAGGGAAGCAACCAGCAACTATTTTGGCATGTAGAACTATACCCTCTGGTAAACTAACATAGCTATGGAAAATCACCATTTTTAATGGGTAAATCAACTATAAATTGCAATTTTCAATAGCTATGTTAGTTTACCAGAGGGTAGAACTATAAGAGCAGAGTTTGAAAAGATCAGAAAGAGCTGTTTGTTTTTGCTCCAAAGGTGCCAAAGTGTCCTGGTAGCTGGGCCCATGTTGATGTGAAAAATCCCTGAATTTGGAAGGTATCCCATGGTACCGAGGATGAGTCAAAACCTACTACTATCATATTTTTGGGGCATAAACATTCATTAACCAACCATAATATACAAGTAGTTAAACCAACTATTTTAGGGTACCTATTAGGGTACATATTTTAGTATTTTAGTAGTTAAATCAACCATTTTTGGGGCATTTCAGTATTTTTAGGCTACCTAAAACCACTAACCATGGTGACTGGGGGATCAAAAAAAAGCCTATCTCTGGCCGAGGACGTCGCGCATCACGGTCCATTTGATGGTCCATTCAGCTTCTTCCCCGGCATGGCAATGACTATCGCAGGCGAGGCGCTGAGCGGCGCGATAGGCTGCTGAGCGGCTCAGGCATGGGATGATTGAGAAATTTTTGCGATTGGGTTGGTTTATGGATGTTGGTTAATAGTGGTTAATAGTGGTTAATAATGGTTAAAAACCACCAACCATATATATATATCATAGTTTCTGGGTAAATTTAATCACGACCTCACTGTTCTCCCGAGCCCTGGAATCATGGTTAGGATCCGGGAAATCATCCCCTTTTATGGCCGAACTATTCAGATTAGTGAAATATGATAATTTACCCAGATACTATACCCTCTGGTAATTTAACATAATGGAAAATCACCATAGAAATAGTGAATTTTCCCATGAGCATGGTGATTTTCCATAGTTATGTTAGTTTACCAGAGGGTAATGATCTATAATGGCTATAGTGGTGTACCCTCTGGTAAGTTAACCTTTAACTACAAGCCACCCATTTAGTTCAATGATTTTTTTCTGATCTACCGATCAAATTGGTGGTTTTCTATCATTTTCTCTAGCAAACTGTGAAATGACCAAAAGGGTGAATATCCCATTGAATCACAAAATCACCATGTTCCGGTGTCAAATGAAGGATTTTCTAGCAATGTTTGATGGAACCTGGAGGATAACCAACAAAAAAAAACAGAATTGAAGATTCTCAAAGATTGGCAATGGTCCTGGTCCCGCTGAGTGCTGAAGAGCACTGCGCAAGGAAGTTGGCGAAAGTCTCCCCCGATTTGATGTTGAAACAGTTGAAAAAAGAGTAGCTTACCATAGCTCACCATAGCTCACCCACGGCTCGGAGATCCAAAAAAAACTGGGTCAATTGCTGAGGATGTGGGCAAAACATGGCAAAACAGTTGTGAAATTTTTGGTCAACTCTGGCGAAGACAAGCAAGAATAGTTGGGAGTAGGAAGATTGAAAGACTCGTGAAAAACGATTTTGGGGTTCCAAATTGGGAACCACTGAACAATCCTGGAGTAATTGAAATCCTATAGAATTTGACTCAGATGGGCAAAAACCACATCTTCGTTCATCTTCCTGGTATTTCACCGATATTTCTCTTCCCGCAGTCTATATTCGTAAATTTGCGGTGATGTGTGATTTGCAGTGGTATAAAAACCATCAAAAATCCATACAACTCCAGTATTGAATATATAGATTAGTTTTGTATCGGAATTTCGAAGTTCCCAGAGGGAATATGTTATTTTGGTCGGACCATCGTACAGTAAACGCAAACATCAGTCTTCTAATTCCAAGGATTGAACAACTTCAAGGTGGTGTCCTCCCCGGTGAGGTTTGTCGGATCATCTTGCACACCATTAAGATCCATTCAGTATATCGATACAATATATGATATATAATGTTACATATAATGTGATATATATATATATATATCATGATCATAATAGTTATATCTACCAACGACCCCCAGTCAACCTATGTTTAGCAACCTCACGTTTCGCAGCCTTTTCACCATCGGGGCACCAGAAAAATTCGCAGCAGGTGTGGATGATTAGAGTCACCCTCGAGGTGTCGAATTTCTGTACATAAATTGGTGCCTTGGTCGCACCGGGCGCCGGCGATGGGAAGAGGGCCCAAAAATCTGCTGAAAGTCGTGGACACGAGTCTGTGAATTCTGTGTGTTTGATAGTGGGAGAGTTGCCGCATGGTTACCTTAGCAGCCTTAGCAATCTAAAAATGGTGGATTTCGGGGTATCTATTTTGGACGAACTCATACTTTATCTTGAAAATGGTGGGGGGTTGGTTTGATTTGACAGGCAGCAAACAAAACTCCACAGTCTTCTCTTTAAGTTGCAACAGGACAGTGAAGGATCAGACAGCAGGCAACGGCTAGACACAGCATAAGACGTGTGATGAATGACGTGTATTATATGATGTTTGAGAAGAACTTCGTCATTCTTGCTTTGCACATGGTGAATGTGCTCTGACTATGACTAGTAGATACCAGTAGTAAGTGCAAATGGAATCACATCCTGGAAGTAAACTATATGCAGCAAACCAGCATGGCATGAAGTGGAGCTAAGGTTGAACTGATCTTCTCACATCCCCTCTTTAGGATATATAATAGAATTGATATACTATAATTGAATATAATTGATATCGACATGTTTGAGACATTTGAACCCAACAAGAAATGGATGTGTCCCAAACGATTGCTGGTAAAGACTCTTCACAAATTGTGGTTGTACCCCCAAACGACCGTCCGACGTCCGCTGGGCTTCGGCACAGGGCTTTGTGCAATGAAAGAGCGAGGCGGAGCACAGGAATCTGTCAGTATCATTGTGGGTCTTCTCAGTTTTTGTTTATGTTTATGGTGATGATCTTGTGATATTGTTGTGATATCGTCAAGAATGATTATCACTGATACCCATTGTGGTGATTATGAACTTACTATCTGGTTATTGAAAAAAAAAAGCAATGGACAATCCCTTATAAATGGAGGTTTTAATGGGGAAATCATCTATAAATGGGCAATTTTCCATGGCTATGTTAAATAACAAGAGGGTATGATTATCGACTTGATGGTGATAGATTGTCATAAGTTGATCATCACTGTGTTGTCATTGGTGTAGTGTAAATATTGTCATACATGCAGATGATTGTTTCAAATCTCTCCCTATCCTATTATCCTTACTTATGTTATCTTATGTTCATTTACTGATAAAGTGCTTTCCAAGTCTGTTCGGACTGATAAATCCTAGGTGGGCTTCAATCAGCAATGAGTATTGGGCTTCATGGCGGTTTTTTCAACATGTGACCATGTAGCCTGAGCATGAATGAAAGACCCAAAACACTCATCATTGATGAAACTATTATCCCTACTCATCATTGATGAACTATGAAAATAGGCTAGCCCTAATTCATTGATGAACTATATATCATTATCCCTCTTAGTTGGTCGGTCGGATGCTCCAATTTTCACCAACGAACAATCCCTGTAGCAACGCTGATAGGGGGCCCCATGATATAAAGCGCCGCAAATTCTGTTTCGATGTCAGAGGAGGAGGGAATGCATCATTGGTGAATTGCCGACATCACAAAAAAATACCAGCCAAAAGGCATGTTTGGGGTATGGTCAGCTCGAGCTGGGGCCTGACATGATTGGAGCCCCTAACAGGTAGAGATGATCAACCAGAAAAACGGCTGGACGTATGGGGGCTTAACTTGTTTGGATGTACTGTTTCCAAGACATGCTATCAAGTCCCTTTTTGGTAGAGATGTTCAACCGCAAGTGATTGCACAAATATATATATATATATACATATATATACATATACATATATACATAGTGACCCCCAAGAAGATAGAAAAGTCATGCAACACTATTTTAGTGGGAATGTTACTATCTCTACTTGATTTATATAGGCATGTGTGACTTTCAGATGGATCAATACTTTTCTATATGTTTGGTGGTTTCAAACATTTGTTATTTTTTTCCATTTCATATATGGGAATGTCATGATCCCAACTGACTAACTCATATTTTTCAAGATGGGTACATTGCACCACCAACCAGCATAGATCATGTACGATAATCCATTCAAACCTCCATTTCTCAACCAGTTTCTACATTTTTGGTTGTTACTATCCAACTTTGTATGGCTTGTTTCACGGGTGGCTCAACTGCCATCCGATGACTTTGGAACTGAATGGACGGAATTTCTGTGCACCGAGAGCACGCCTCACTGGTTCCTTGTTCAACAAAGCCATGTAGGACCCGTAAAGTCGGACCGTTACAAGTCGCTGGATGCGCGGCGCGTGGAGTCTTCAGATGGTCCATGATTCATGGTGATTCAATGGTGATTTAAGGGATATGTAGGGTGATTTACTGAAATGTTATTTCATTGTGATTTCATGGTGATTTATGGTAATTAATGGTGATTTCATAGGATTCAATGGCCACGAACTGTACTGATTGGTGGTTTCAAGTTTCAAACATGAATTTTATGTTCCATTTCGTAAAAAAGGCATGTCATCCGAAACCCATTGACTTTCACTCACTCCATGATTTTTCAAGATGGGCACAAAACGCACCATCAACCAGATTATTAACCATCATTAACCATATAATAACCATACATTAACCATTTCAGAGGGGTTGAAACTCAGCCACCCACCAGACATAGATCTGGCTGACGATACTTTCGTTGGATTCCGGGGATCGATGGCGGCGTTCCCATTTTTACATCCACGACCCATGGTGAAATCACCCAGTTTTGTAGGTAAATATACCATACCTGGAGCATATACCATATGAATGTATATATTCATGTCATTGTTTCTATCTTTTTGCAGGTTACTTAATATATCGTATACATTAGGATACCATATATTTTGGTTTTGGTGGTGATCGAATGCCACAATTGGGGGTCTTAGTCTTAATCAAGACCACAGCCGCATTCAGTGCATTCGTCAGAGATGAGATTTGTGCAGCTGTCTTTGCGTGCCTGGTGTCTTTGGACTAGATGGTAACATGATGTAAACATGTTATTTGGATCTTGCTTGGGATCAATGTTCCTGATACCATCTTATACTATTTAATGATATTTAATCATCCCCGAATTTGCCATAAATGGGTGGTATAAACCATCTCCAAATGATAGCTGTTTGTGGGTTACCACATTGTACAATTTTTGGGTTGTCATGCCATGAAACTAGCGTACCAAGTAAACAATGAATGTGTTTATTGAGATTTCTGAAGAATGGATTACTTTAAACAGTCGCCACACACATACTCTACATATCTATCACTTGGATCACTCATACAGACGTGTTTTGCCGATATACCAAATCCCCGTCTTGATGAAAGAACAGAGCAAGAGTGATTCGCCTATGTCAAAGCCAAAATTATCCCACCTCGCATTCACATTAAAGATTACCATTCTATGGTCCCAAAGATGTGTTTTGTATCACCTACTAAAGCATGATTTCTTGGTGCTGTTTAAGGGATTGATGGAGGACGGTTTTTCGGAGCGTGATTCATCCTTAAGATGCATCAAAGATGTCAGCGCTGCGCGCATCTCTTTGTAGGATGCATGCAGATTTGATCACCAGGTGGCCCGAATGCCATAGCATGCCATAGCATGCCATAGCGTTATAGCCATAGCCGCACCAACTTGATCGTCAGTTTTCTTGAAGAATCCCAGACTGATGGATGACTCAGGAACCGATTGATTGGAGGTACTTACCATATAAGGTTTATGTAAGGCCTATGTAAGGGAATATCCCCACAAAATATGGCCTTATATGGTACAGTACCTCCAATTTAGGATCCTGGAATTCCCAGTGATGGCTTTTGAGAAGCTAACTCCATGGTAGGATGACCAGCCCTGTGTGATGCTGTGTGTTTTTTAGCACCATGGGACCAGGTGAGGTCATATCACCATGCTGTGGTTAACAAAAAGCGACTTAAATGTCAATGGCGGTACCTACCATATATTTTTGGCCTATAAAAAATAGGCCTTTGTAAGGGGATATAGCCCCAAAACATGGCCTGACAAATGGTACTAACGTACCTCCATTTTAGGATCCTGGAATTCCCATTGAAAATGAGTCTAATGGGCCTTAAACACCTGCTTCAAATCTGGTAGGGACCAAGTTACCGGTGGGGAATGTATGTATCTTCAAATTTGCGGATGCGACCGACACTGCAGGTTGAGATGGTTGAGATTTTCTGGATGTCGATTCTGGATGTGGGGGGTTGACCCTTTGGACCCTTTGAAGTCGACAATGCGAAGATTCACGCTTTTTGTTGAATCCAGTTTGTGATTTGGGGCTTGGTAAATGATGGTTATCCCGTTTTGGGGGACTTTGAACATCACTGTCAAATATCAGTTGGAGATTGTATCCCTATTGAGTCGGCGTAGAAAACTGGGACATTTAAACCAACCCCTGGGACCCCTGCTGGTATTGACACAACAGGGCGGTTGCCTCCAGTTATTCTTGTTGTAGGGCGGTAGATCTGCCGTAAAGCCGAATGATTGAAGTGATGCGTTGCAATTTAGCTAACTTAGATCCAACTGTTATCAACTACTTATTGTACCATTGTTTGATCATTTGGTTGGTTCAGTTCCCATTGTTCTTGGCTGAACGAACTAAAATACAACACCACAAATTGAGCATCACATGAAACCGTCGTGTGGCTGGACTTCAACAAGCTTGGCGCCTCTGTCTGTGCATAGATATAGTATAATCTAATATATCTATATATAGCACTATATCACACAGCTTTAAACGGGATTACAAACTAGCTTTCAACTTTGGGGAGGCACATTGTATACAAATAGAGTTGTTTGGCTTTCAAAGGAACCAATCCTGTGTAATGACGGCGGTTTTATTGGGACAATCTCAACCATGTCAAAGCAGTCACAAGCATCTGAATACTTCATCCGTGCTTCCGAGCATGCCGCCAGCCCAAAGGATTAGAGCAAGCAAGTTGTTCACCATATCAGTTTGTTTTGCCAGAAGATGGTTGTCATGCAGTAATTATACATAAATATTACATATTTATATATACACATGTTTTTAACAAAAAATATACACATGCGTATCTATTAGTACGGTTTGATCCCCCCAGTTGAAAATTAAATCACTATGATGATTTTAATTCCAGAACATAAAAATAAAGCTACTTATTGATATATATATATATATGTGATACACGTGTTTTGATGTGTTCACTATACATCAATCTAGTGTGCTGGCACTGCTTTCCCAATGTTCAGGATATCTGTTTATTTTGTTTGTTAGGACCAGCATGGCAATTTGCTCATGCTTGGGAGCCGCCAGCCATATCAAGTCGTGTCTCGTGGATCGGAGATCTGAGCGCAAGATGTTCAGGTCTCGGATGTACTGCTGGGGCATTGACCAGGGGCCGCAAATCGACCGTTTTTTGGTTGTTTTTTTTTGTTTGTAAGACCTTTAACAGGAACAAGGTGGTGCCCCCAGTTATCTCTAAGTTGGCTAAGACAACTCCTTTATGCTTTGTGGCAGATATATCGCTACTGATTCATGGGGGTAACATAAACCAACAGTACCATCACTCATCACTTCAGCTGGTTTTCAATTGTACAATGTGGGGCCCCCCAGTTATAAGTTGGTTTATAAACCCCATTAACTATAGTTATAAGTACAATAAACCATAGTTATTGGAGTTACATTCAAACTTAGCTATCGTTTGGGGGCCCCACATTGTAGTCATTTGAGAAAGTCAACACCTCCAACGCCCAAGGAGCTGCCTTTCGCGGGATTGATTCTGCAGAACCTGCCTCATCTCTGCACTACCACTTTGAAAAGAGAAGGGTCCTACCCTCTGGTAATAATCAAACAAGGGAAAATCACCATTTATAATAGGTAGATCAACTACAAATGGGCCAATTTCCATAGTTATGTTAGTTTACCAGAGGGTAATTGTATATGTACTGTAGATTTTTTTCCCATTCACCCTCAACGTTTCTAAACCCTGAAGAGTATTCTTCGGACACCGTTCACTTCGGGCCGAAAAATTGCGACCCCGTTTTCGCTTTGAACGGACAGACACACACCTGGCGCCTCGTGCTGGACGGTGGACGACCCGCGACAGAGGCTGTTACGAAAATTCGGATGCGATTTGTCGGTGCCGCGCTATTTTTCAGAGCTGGAAGGGTACGGTGAGTAGACCGACTGGATGAACATGTTTTTAACATAGCCATGGAAAATGGCCCATTTATAGATGGTTCACCTATTTAAAATGGTGATTTTCCATGGCTATGTTAAATAACCAGATGATAACATCAGTGTGTGCTTTTACCCTGTGGTTATTTAACATAGCCGCATAGCCATGGAAAATGGATGAAAATGGACCATTTATAGATGATTTTCCCTAAAAATCCTTTGCTGTAATGGAAAAAAACCTGGATTTTGCTAAACCATGGTTTATTAATTAGGTACTCCTCCAATAGTCATAATCTGATACTTAGTCATGGTACCCCCCAATTAAACAGCTTGGGGTTTATTAATCCATGGTTTACATTAAACATGTATTAACATGTATAAACATGTATTAACATGTATTAACATGTTAGCAGATGCTAGCAGTGAGTGATTGATAGTTCTCCCATATTCTCCCATAATAAATAGGTTTTTCTGAACCAACTTCAACCGGCTAATGCCTTTTTTTTTGTTCAGGGTATCTTGGCCATGGCCCTGGTCACTTGTCACTTTTTTTTGGTATCTTCAATGAGGCGAGAAAGTTTTTCCTCAGGAAACCATGGATTTTTTTTCCACATCGACTTTGTAATCTCTGCTCCCTAATTCAATGGATTGGTTTATGGGAAACATTACAGGAAAGCCCCATATTTAATGGGAAAATCTGTGGTTTCCTGTAGATTTCCCTTAAACCAATCCATTGACTAATACTAAAACACCACCCCAAATTGCCAACACGTTGATCTATTTTGTTGTTAAGGGGTATTTTCTATCAGGGTGCCCCTCATATTCCAATGAAAACGCTAACAATAAAAATGAAAAAACTCGATTTCAAATTTGGTTAAAACTCTTTTTAACATCTATATACAAGATATTGCATGATATTGCCAAAAACTGGATTTCGAAGCTTTCCCCTAATACTCCAATGAAAACCTTAATAATCAAAATAAAAATTAAAACGTGTGAGATGGGACCCTAAGAAAAAATAACCTGGTACCATTCCATCTTTATTAACAGGGGTACAAACCATTATTTCACCATCCTGTTATATTGATTTTCAATTACCACAATTAAGAACGCAAGTGTAACCCACCAAAAAAACAAAATTGCCAATCCATTCCTATTGTTATATATGTTTAGTAATTGGGGGAGTTTTCAATAGGGAGAAGAGATTATGTTTACGCGAAAGGGTTATCAGGTTGGAGTTTTTTTGTAGTCACCCGTCCAAGTTTACATTTCAATGATAACCATATGAGTATTATATAATAATAAATATATATATATATATATAAATCATATGTCAATGACTTCAAGAGGTCATTCACCCCTGAAACACGGGTGTTAGTATCAGGCAACGCCTGGCAATTTGATATCATAACCCAATTACTGTACTGGTTCATTTTGAGGGTCCCCGTTTCATGGTTATAGAACTCATTACATAAATTATAACTGGTTGCTGGTTTGGAACATGTTTTACTTTTTCCATTCAGTTGGGAATAGTAACCCCAACTGACGAACTCATATTTTTCAGAGGGGTGGCGAAAAACCACCAACCAGTTATAAGTAGTACAACACTTCTGTAAGGCATGGCATTTGGTTTAGCGCTTCGGCGCTTCGGCACAGACGAGTGGATTGCGGCACATTTGATGCACTCCGTTGCATCCACTGAGCGGTTTGATCAAGCGCCGAGCTAGCGCAGTGCCTGTGCACTGCACGGCCCAAGGGGGAAAGTTTCTGTGAAGCTTTGCGATGATGCTATCTTTATGTCTACCCTCTGGTAATGTCTAACATTGAAAACTACCATTTATGATTAGTTGATTTACCCATTTAAAATGGATATTTTCCATAGTTATTTTAATTTACTGGAGGTTATGTCATACGGTATAGAGTCTTAGCAATGCCAAAACCGCCTTGCGGTTGACGACTCTATGATGTTTCATGCGTGCATTTTAGTTGCTTGAATGGATGTATTTTCGTAGTTTCGATTCCAACATTGGAACCCCTTATATCGACGGACTAAAGATGACAGACTCCCATATTTACTGCTTCCTGATGTTTCGTGCAGGTGGTTGTCCTTTTTATTCACTTAGTCGAAGCCACCCAAGTGAAATTTATGTCCTGCAGATCATCGATTTGCCGTTACCGTGTTTTTCCTGTCCCAGTTTCAGTTGATCTGAGATTTTGGGCAGACTGTCTTTTCAGAAAATCTGGAATTTCAGACCAGATTCACTTGATGCAGATACCCCATTTTCATGTTCAGAAAATCTGGGGGTAAAAAACACACTTTCTGCAGGGCCCACTGTGGGAATCCCATGCCATCCACTGCATGTTCCTACCATTTTTTCCCGAAAAAATGGCCATCATTGGATAGAAAAAACGGGGTTCAATTATGTTGAATCACAATTTATTGCATCCATTTTCAGACACATCCCAAATCAATCCATTTTTTTTGTGAATTTGGAGTTGATGAGTTCTAAGTGATATTGTATCCCATGTATCCCCATTATAGTCCATAAATTCCTATGCAATCGATTGTCCCTGCAGATTGCTTTCCCTTCAGCCGTCAAGGTGGCGCCCATTTTGGAGCATCCGGTTGAGTTGACGCTTAGGAAACGACCAATCTACAACCAATCTTTGAAGTCCGACGAGTTTTCACATGTGTTCACCGTTTGAGTGTTGAAATGTCCCTTGTTGATGATAGTCGGTTCCGAGGTTACACTAAACAATATAATATATTGAGAAGTATCACAATCCATGAAGTGACAATCCCGTTCTGAACTAACCAACCATTCTTTATGGGTTCTCCAATAGGTGTCCATTTGTTGGTTATAATATCCCCATTCTGTCCAGTATATCCCGTCACAACCCCCATAAATATATATATATATATACATATACTGGAATGACATTATATATACATATATCAATATCAATATCAATATCATTTTACATACACATCTATTTGCATCATATCCACATTTCCCATGATATCATATAAAAAATTCCCATTTTACCAGCGTTGTGATCACTGCTCATTTCTGGATGCGGATCAGTCTGACTGAGCATCGTGGCTATGAGTCAAAACTCCGAAGCCTTTTTATAGGTACCCTTCAAATAGTTGGGTTACTCCCCCCAGTCATATGTTTATTCCCCCAAATATATAGGTACTATTCCCAACTATTCCATCAAATATGTTTGGGTTATTCCCCCAGTCATATGGCTATAACTTGGGTTTTTGTGGTGTTTCGGATGTCAACTTGGTCAACTTGGCCAACTTGGATGCTCAGATGTACAGTGTACAGAAACCACGCCCTTGAATTCGAGGAGTCAATGGCTGATGTGACGGGATTTCTGTTGGATTCAAAAATAGATCCCCATTGGCTTCACCAAGTTTTGGAATATCACATGGACTGTCTTGGTATTTAAGACAATTTGGGTATCACATTGGGATTAAAAAAAAAGGAAGTTAGATCATTTCCAAGTACTATGGCAATCTATGGTTATAATCCTCTGGATGAATATGCGGTTATCTTAATGGATCTTGTGAATGGGGCATGCATGCTCGGGTACAGTTGTCGTCATCCATCGACTTGGTCTTGGTTTGGAAACTTTGCAACTATGTTACTGGTAAGCCCCTGCATGGAAAGCCCCTATAGTAGATGGAAAAACAGTAACAATCCCTACAAAAAATCGTTGAATAAATGTGCGGCATGTTTTTGGCTAGTCGATTTTTATCGAGCAGAGGTTTCCGGCATCAAGGGACCATCCATCGTGGAAAAGAGACACTGGTTATCCGCAGATCAGCTCAGGACAGAGATGTTCATGACAAGTCCTGGTTTGGTCAAACATCCCCATAGATGTTTTTCCCATTAATACCTCCATTTATAAGGGATTTTTCATGGCTATGTTAGTCATAACCAGATGGTAAATCCCCATGTTTGTTGGTTACTGGTTAAATTCAACAAAGTTTGTTGCTGACCCAGGGGTCCCAGGGACCCGAGGGCCGGTCATGGGCCGGGAAATGTCCGAATCCCAGAAGATTTGCAAAGATCACTTTCGATAGACTCTACGATGACTGTTTCTATTCATATATATATATATATAATACATTATAGAATCTGATTGGTGGCTTCGTGGTTTGGTTTTGAAGTGTCAATCATATTTGCGACGATGCTGATGACATTTGTCTTTATAAAGATCACCAATCAGTTGGCCCCCCGTGACAATTTGGTTTCTAAGCCTTGTTAATTACAGTACGAGAAACACGAGTAATTGAAGTTATGTTTGCCATGCAACTTATATATATATATGTTACAAGAGAAACGGTGATACTGTGGATGGAAGAAATCCTGCACCACCTTGGATGGTTGAAACCCTATACATCATGGGGTAAACCATCGATCAACTGGTGATTCGGATTTCTTCCATCCACAAGTACCACCAGCAAAGCTGATGTGTTGCAGCTATGTTTGCCAACTTAGCTATCGTTTAGGGCTTCCACCATCCCCAATATTATTGATGGCAACGGTCACACCATGCGCTTTTGACTCCCCGTTGACTGTCAACACGCCATCAACTGTCATGATGGGCAAAATAGTGCTGGACCGGGTGAGGGTTCTCATCACACAGAAAAGCAGCGAATACGCACGTAGTATTTGTGTACTATACTCATTGTATAGACATATACATACACATATGTATTTGTATATATATATATGTATATGATGTACAAGTATGTATGTTTTTATACCATATGCCAGAGTGTTAGTACACTTATATGATATATTTGGTTCCTACTCCTTCCAATGTGGGAGTTGAAGTCAGTATTCAAAGACAATGTTTCACATCAAAATTGGTTCTTGAGTCGTTAAGCAGAAAAGGTTCCGTAATTCTGTGGAGCCATGCCAAAATCGATGGGTAAACATGGTAGGTCACAGGTACCCTCAGGTGTCATCAAGCATGGCCAGCTGGTGAATCCCAAAATCAAAATCGAGGTGTTCATGGGGAACAAAAACATCTATGACTAGGAGATGTCCAGTAGCTACATTAGATTACCAGAGGGTAAACATGTTAGTTGGCACAAACTTCCCGGTATTCACGCCACAAATTGCAGGCCGAGTTGAACGCTGAAACATGGCATTAGACACGAGCAATCCCTGAAGACCCATGTGCACCGGGTTAAAAATGGCAATTTGAGACATACGACGTTCGAACAACCTGGTCAAACATCGTCTTGCACAAATGCGATTGTAGTTTTCAGGGGTTACACCCCAGTGTACCCTTTTAATCACACCCAGAATCAGTTTCAGAGAAGATCGGAGAAAAACCCACAAGATTGACCCTCCGGTAGTCAAACATGGCAATTGAAAATCCCCTATAAATAGATGTTTTAACATGTTTCAACGAAAAAGTAAACTATAAATTGAAGATTGTCCCTTGCCATGTTTGATGGTTTCAAGACCATGCGTTTCGTGTCCATGTTTCCAAAACACACTATTATCCCATTGAATCGAGTTTTTTTTGAATCAGTGGGTGTTTTCACTGTTTGTACCCTTTTTTTGTTGTTTCCAAGCGTCTTTATTTCATGCTTAAGAGACGATGCGTCTTGTACATGTTGGAAATTTAATGAAATTTATTGAAATAAAGAAATGTACATATGTTTCATCTGTTGGAAATTGCTTAAGACATAGATGAAACATCACATGTCGTATCATGTTCCCTGTGAAGATTGCACATGTTGTGGGTACCCTCCGGCAATCAAACATGGTTGGCTGGGATTTCCTCAACGACGTTGGACTATCCGAGGGTACATGGAGGTTTCCTAATTCATGCGGGTAGCCCTAAATCATCCATTTATAGATGGGGATTTTCTTGGATTGTCCAATTTTTTTAAACCAGCCATTTTGGTTACTGTATCCCCAATGGAAACCCCCGACATAAGCCGCGACATGACCCATTTTTCAGACAGCCAGGCTGCAAAAATGTGTCACAGATCTCAATTTTTAGATTTTTGGCTCCAGAGTATCCGCAACACCCGAACCATCGGTGTCATTTCATGATGCTCAGAGTCAGGCAATGGGGGTGTGGGTTTTTGGAGCCTTTGGAGACGAATTTTCATGGGTGACTTCAATTTTATCCAATGAATGAATATACGCAGTAATATATTGTCTTATGTTGAAAATCAAACAAGAAAAAACATAAAAGGGAGGAACAGAAAATTGGAAAATCGAGCAAGAAGAGGGATGTCCGGTTAATGTTAGTCCCGGAAATTGTAAATTGTGGAAAGAATCGGGATTTCAATCACCTAAAAAATGGATTGAATCATGTTGAATCAGCCAAAGTCGAGCTGCTTTTAATCCAACATCATATAATGTGTTGGATTATATATACCAGAAAAGTTATAACGATGCGACCAGCAAATAGGTTTACACATGTTTACAGTAACCTGAACACATTGGAAATCCATCAAAACAAAATGACTCGTTGGTTGATTGCTTCCTCAAAAAACAAGTCCTGTCCTATGTGCTCTCTATGAAAAAGGAAACAAACAAATCCTTAGTCAGTGTTGCTCCGGCCATAGGTCGACAATAGCCACTTCTTGGGTGCAAAATTGGTCATGTTACCCTCTGGTAAACTAACGTAACTATTGAAAATGGCAATTTTTAATGGGAAAATCCACTACAAATGGCCATTTTCCATAGCTATGTTAGTCATTACCAGAGGGTATTACTTATCCAATAGAAATCCCCCGTGAATAGCCGGGGCGTAACTGGCCCCCGTTCGTTCTCACCAGGTCAGTGCTACAGATTGCCCAGCAAGGCACAGCTGCTGAAGCATCCAAGAAATGGCCGGGCCTTTACCAGGATTTTTCACCCAAAAATGATGAACAATGGTTTGTTTAAGCATCAAACTAATATGTGAAAAAATGATGTTGCTTAAGAATCTCTTAAAGGCTGGATTGAAAGAATGAATTCATGATGAATTGGACGTGTTTAAGCCTAAAATTCATAAGGTTTTTCGGAAAACGGGCGTCGTCGTCTTCCACCCGTGGTGCTGCCGGCAATACTTGCCATCCTTGGTGGTTGAAGTCCGCTGTTTCTCGCAGCCAGGGAAGGCAAACTTAATTGGCTTCGTTGTGGGAAACTATACTGCTTGGTGTTTTGAAAGATGTTTATCATTAATAATATTAATATATATTATTAATATATATATATATAACCCCCGTCCGGGGTACCTAAATAGAATGGGGGGGCTGAAGCCCCTTTTAAAATAAAAAAACATAAAAATAAAATGAAAATAAAATGGGTCAGACCCCTGCATTGTATTTTGTGGGTGCATTTTATTTTTTGAGGTGCCTAACCCATCAAGTTAACCGACAGAGATAGCATCATAGCAAAGATGCACAACTGTGAACGGCCTGATCATTTTGTGAAACGTTCCAGCGG
>Ga0126342_10000964_pt1 | contig 37064 bp, 42 predicted proteins | sample Cyp1metagenome_FD_92528 | JGI IMG/M metagenome (GOLD analysis project Ga0126342, IMG submission 92528) | Coral microbial communities from Lord Howe Island, Old Settlement Bay, Australia - Cyphastrea 1 metagenome | ecosystem: Host-associated > Invertebrates > Cnidaria > Coral ... | reverse complement strand
TCTTTGGGTTCTTTCCTTTGTGCCTAGTTTGACTGGCTCCTCTGATGGTACTTTGTCTTGCTCCGGGGCTGCCCCACCGAAATCTATCTGCGTCTTTTTGCTTTTTGGACTCTCAACAGTCAGCGTCTTTCCAGCTTCCGTGTCTTCAGGTACCACAACTTCAATCCTCTCTCCTTCTGGGGATTCCACTTCCAAAACGTCTCCAGCAAAAATATCTTCAGGCACCACTACTGATAGCAGTGGAGGGGAATCTGACGGCTTTTCAGGAGGGTTTGTGTCTTGTTTGACTGCCTCCTCTGATGGTACTTTGTCTTGCTCGCGGGCTGCCCCACCGAAATCCATTAGGGTCTGTTTGCTTTTTGGACTCTCAACAGTCAGCGTCTTTCCAGTTTCGGTGTCTTCGGGAACCACAACTTCAATCCTCTCTCCTTCTGGGGATTCCACTTCCAAGACGTCTCCAGCAAAAACATCTTCAGACACCTCTACTGCTGCCATCGGTGAAGAATCAGCTTCGGTTTGTTTCTTTGTCTCTTGTTGGACTCCCTCTTCTGATGGTGGGTTGTGTTGCTCGGGGGCTGCCCCCCTGAAATCCGTCTGTGTCTGTTTGCTCATTGGACTCTCTACCGTCAGTGTCATTCCGGGTTCCATGCCTTCCGGAACCACAACTTCTATCATCTCACCAGCGTCTGACTCAACCTCCAAGATATCTCCAGGGGACACATCCGGCGGGATCACTATGTCCAATACATGCATTATCTGCGGAGAGGTCTCAATCTCTTCAGTTTCGGGTTGTTTGGTTAATCCAAGGCCTCCAAGCTCAGGGCGAAATAGCACCACTGAAGGCTCCTCCTCTGTAAAACTGACTTGTCTTTTCGGAATTTTCTTTTTGCCATTTGGGACGGCATCGTGGCTGTCCACCTCTGGTCCAGCCATATGGCTGACTGGAACATCCAGTGCTAAGGTGTCTCCTCCTTTGAGCCCAGGCGGAACAGTGACTTCAAACTCTTCATTCCCGACCAGGGCAATGAAAAGAGCTCCTTCTTTGAGACCTTCAGGTATTATCACTTCGACAGCGTCAGCGTCATCTGAAAATGCATCCTCTTCAAATCCATCCTCATCATATTCGATGTCTTCAGTCAAAAAAGGTTGCGTGGGCTGCGTCTTTTCGGCCTGGGCAGAAGCTCTTGTGGATGTCAGTGACTCAAACGGAAATCTATGGAAATCTGGAAAACAAATGTGAATTTAGCACGGAATCGTCAGCAGCCCGCCGTTTTCAAGTAGCGCGAAAGACTCAAGGATCCAAACGGCAACAGCATATACATGTGTTAATGCCACAGCATCCAGCAGGGTATCAGCATTGCAGTGTTCGTGGCCATATGGCCCAATCATATCCAGGAACCTTTAGCAGAGTCGCGGTCGCTATGGTGTGACAACGTGTCCGTTCGTGGGAACAGGAGGTCGTTGCAAGGTTCAGGAGAACCCCATAGGTTTGCTGCCAACAACATTGGTAGCGGAGCCTGACCACCTGAAAAACAGGTGCCTGGAAGTATTCAAGCTCCAGGAGGAGCTAGGAGCACAGCATCCATGTCCTCTGGACCTACATCGTCCACAAGCGATGGGCCCGGAGGGATTCGCCGAATCGGAAGACTACAAGGAGTATCGAAGATGGAAGCTTTGGCTTTCAAACAAATTCAAGACGCTTGACAAACTGCAAGCTGATGCCCGTGGGCCCTATCTGCTCACCTGCCTGTCAGGTAAGGCCTTAGAGACGGTGGAGCATGTTGACCCTGCAGAGTATCAAAAGGATGGAGGTGAGCAGGTTCTGCTTAGACTCCTTGATGCTCGCTTTCCTGAGCATGATCAAACGGATTAGCTAGCTGAAGTCCTCAACGAGGTGTTTTCACTGCGTGCCACTGAGAGTGAAAGTCTTCGTGCTTGGGTCAGCCGAGCCACAGATCTTTTTGATCGTTGTGAACGCAAAGGTGGAGTCAAGTTCCCTGAAGAGGTTCGTGGGTTTGCTTTGCTGAAGTGGAGTGGCCTGACAGAAGAGCAACAGGCCGTTGTCAAAGGTCGCTCATTAGGAGTGCTCAAGAGGGAAGAGATCAGCAAGGCTATGCGAAGCTGCTATCCGGATTTCGTTGTTAGCCGCCGTAGGCAGTTGCTCTGGTGGATGATGAAACTACTGGGGCTGTACCCGGCAAGGAATTGAAAGTTGGGGGCTTCGACGATGTGGAGCTCTTCCTCGCAAATCATGAGATCACCTTCCCTGCGGATGAGTCGGAGTTTTTCCCTGAGCAAGAAGTAGCTGAAGTCTTGGCCTCAACATGGAAGGAGAAGAGGGCTGAGATAGCAAAGTTGCAGAAGGCCCATCGTTTTGACCAGGCCAAAGAACTGCGACGGTCGTTCAGGGTGGAGATAGAAGAACTCAAGAAGAAGACGAAGTGCAACCGGTGTCATCGGGTGGGGCATTGGGCAAGAGAGTGTCGCCAGAAGCGGGATAGCTCTTCCAAGCCGTCGTCATCAACGGCTTCACAGTCCAAGTCCTCGCAGCTGGTTATGTGGCTCAAGAAGCATCCGTGCCTGAGGCACAACCGGAATTCGTGGCTTCAGTGGGGTGTCAACAAACGTTGGTACAAGGGCTACAACAGCGTTTGACAGGTGAGCATGAGGTTTCCTAACAGTCGATGTTTCAGCCTGCCACAGAAGTTTTCTTGGTAAGCAGCCCGGGCTTTGCTGTTTTAGATTCTGGATGTGGAAAGACCATTATTGGTGATCGTACTCTGAAACAGTTTCAGAAACTCTGGCAGGATGATGGTAGGTACTCTCCAAAGTTCAAGTCGGAGACCAAAGTTTTCAAGTTTGGAAAAGGTGAACGTGAAACAAGTACCTCGACGGTGATCATGCCGGTGGGACTAGCTGGTCGTTTTGGAACAGTTCAGGCTGCCGTTGTCCAGGGCGACGCACCACTGCTGCTCTCGAGACCAGCACTCAAACGTTTGGGTGCCACCATTGATTTCCATGCTGATCGACTGCAATTGTTTCATGGTGCCATCGACTTGAACCTCAAGTCCAATGCTGCAGGACGGACTGAGGGGGCACCAGACATGGAAACATTATCCTTAGTCTTATGTACCTTATCATGGGGGTTATGCTGATTACCGGCGTATCTGGGAGACTAGGCTGGGGATCTATTGCCTCAGTTGACATGGGCACCTCATCTAGCGGCTCTTCCTGCTTGGCAACGGCATGGGCTTCAGTGCCAATGGCATTCTTTGGAAAATCAAACACGTCGATGATGTACTAAGCCTTGTCATGCAGTCCAAGGGGTTTCCTCCAGTAACAAACAAGGTGGGATATCCAAGAAACAGCTCCGCAACCTTAGGAAGCAGGTGAGAGAAGGTGTCCGGTCTTCCAAGGTAGGAAAGAAATATGCTGTTGTTGAAGTTTTCTGCCCGCCACGCTTTGTGCCGGAGGTTGAGAAGCTGGGACTCAGGGGGACTTTCCCTTGACACATGCACTGGATGGGATCTCAATGAAACAAAGAGCCAGGAGTGGGTTTTGAAGGAACTTAGGGATAATCCACCAGAACTATTAGTAGTTTGACTGATGCTGGTGGTTGGTTTGATTTGAACTCCAAACGCATGCCAGTCCATGATGTCCTCAGAAGAAAGCTGAACCTCAAAAGGCAGAAAGCCTTCTGTAAGAAGCTGATGCAGCAACAGATAGATGCCGGTGGTAGGGTTTTGTTTGAGCATCCGAGTCCGTCTTGCTATTGGGATGACCCTGACTTTGGCCGTTGGTGCGATGAACTGTACTCATTTGTGATGCACATGTGTTGCTTTGACCTGCATGTTCCTGCACATGGTGACAAGCCCAAGCGATTGATCAGGAAAAGCACATGTCTTTTATGCACTCATGCTGACATGTGTAGCCTCCGCCAGAAATGCCCAGGAGCCAGCCATCCTGATCATCGAGAACATCGACAGGTCTCCGGTTCTGAGCCCACCATTGGCCAAGTGAGCACTCATGCCGGCCGATACACGCCTGAGTTTGTGAGAGCGGTTTTGGACACAGCGCCCCGTTTTTGCAATCCGTCCGATGCTTGCAATGTTCCTTTGATGATTGCCAGCTGCCCCATCAAGAGGTGTTTGAGGCTCTAGCCATCCAAGAACAAGTTGATCCCCAAAAGATCAAAGAGTCGTTGATGAAGCTTCACCGCAATCTTGGACATCCCAGCAATGCAGACCTTGTCAGGGTGCTGAAACATGGTCAAGCTTCCAACGATGCAATCAAGATGGCCCGAGATCTGTCCTGTGACTTTTGCACCGCACGTAAGGCTCCTACAGTTGCCAACCCTGGAAAGACTAGCACTGTGACTGAGTTTAACCAGAGAGTTGGTTTGGATGTCAAGTTCTTGCCAGGCTGGAAGCCAAACCAGCGGGTAACAGCCCTGAACATAGTAGATCATGCCACGTCTTACCAGTTGGTTGTGCCTTTCTTTGAGACGGAAACTTCCACAGTGTTGCGTAAGCTGTACTTGGAACGCTGGGTTCAATGGGCAGGTCCACCTTGTGAAGTAATCCTAGATCCAGCCAGGACCAATTTAGGAAAAGCCATGGTAGAGCTCACTGAACTAGAGGGCACTCATGTGCATGTCACTGCGACTGGAGCGCATTGGCAATTGGGCAAGACGGAAGTGCATGGTGGTTGGTTCGGCCGTGTGTTGTCCAAAGTTCTTGACTCTCAGAATCCTCAGACCCGAGAAGCATGGTTAGAATGCGTAGTGAAAAATCAAATGATCCAAAGCTATGGTTTTACCCCTAGTCAAAGAGTGTTTGGCAAACATCCTGACATGCCTGGTGATCTGTTGAATGAACCTCAACCAATTCGCCGCAACACTGGTTTCTTGCACGACGATGCCATCGCCCGAACATATGCCATTCGCACTGCTGCCAGGAAAGCCGTGTTAGAATTGAAAGATGACAAGACCCTGCGTAGGGCCATGTTGGCACGACCACGTCATGACAAGCCTTTTGTCGCTGGCGACATTGTGGCATACTGGAGAGACCAGACATGGAATCAGGGGTTGTTATCCAAGGGGGGCAAATGGTACGGTAGTGGTGTGGTTCTAGGTCTCATCGGTCATAATGTTGTGATAGCTCACAGAAATCACATTCTCCGGTGCGCTCCAGAGCAAGTCCGGTTGGCAACGTCCGAAGAAAGGGCTCAGAACTGCTTGGCATCAAAGACATGATTGAAGGTGGAACATTTCGTTGCTCTCAATATGTTGATTTGATTTCTCAGTCATATCCTCCAAAAGAGCAAGAAGTGATCAGCGATGTAAGAAAAGAAGAAAGCAATGAAGTCCAGAAAAGCCGGAGCATTCGTCCCCGATGCCTGCAGAAGTAGCGCCAGCACCACCACCGATGGAGCCAGTCATACCCAAGCCAGAGGCTGAAGCTGTGCCTGAGCCTGAGGTGTCTAGACCCGATGTAGATACCGCTAGTGCACCTTCCAGTTCTTCAACAGGACATGAACAACCTGCACCGTTGCCTGGAGACACTTCAGAATCAAATGGCCCAGTTTGTAGATCGCGCATCTTAGCCAAGAGCGGTCCACTCACCATGTTTCGGCCAGCAGCCATGAAACATGATGATTTTGTCGAAGTTATGAGGGAAGTTGTTCCACAGCTGATTGATCAAACCATGACTTCAGAGACCGCCAGTGGTTCGGAACGCAAACGGGAAGCAAGTGAGTCAGCTGAAGCGCCAATTCCAAAACTTCCTAAGATGGACACTCCAGCTGACTGCGTTGAACATGCAATTGCCTATGGGGAATCTGCCAAGTGTTCAGCATTCCAAATCATCGCCCCTGTGGAATGATTTTCGCAATACTCAGGATGGAGCAGTTGAAGTATTCATCAACCAGTAGGACAACAAGAGAGCCCAGAAAGAAATTCCAGCTAGTCGAAATGATCCGTTTCTCCAAGCCAAGGTTGATCACGCCAAAGTATAGACAAGCAAGCCGTCCGCGTGATTTCAGCCAAGGAATCAGCCTGGATCCGAAAACATCAGGCCAATAGGATCATGGGTAGTCGTTTTGTCATAGTGAAGAAACCAGAAGAAGAGCTAGTTGAAAATGGCAAAGCAGCTGACCCCAATAACCTGTCTCACTGGAGGGTTAAGGCTCGTTGGTGTTTGCAAGGGCACTAGGATCCAGACTTGTCCAAGAAGGCCAGTTCAGGACAACCACAATCTCCGACTCTGTCACAGATGGGTCGGACAGTCCTTTTCCAGCTGATGGCCACTTTTAGATGGCGACTGCAGCTAGGTGATGTGAAAGGGGCTTTCCTAGAAGCGGGCCCTTTGCCCAAATGCTATAGGCCCTTGTATGCGCGTTTGTCTGCCGGTGGCATTCCTGGTATTGATGAAGACTGCCTGATTGAAGTTCTTGGTAATGTCTATGGACAGAATGACGCACCGGCAGCTTGGTATAAAGTCTTCAATGAGGAAGTTCTCAGAGCTGGATTCGAGCGTAGCAAGTTTTACAACTGCTTGTATTGGATGAAGGAAAATGGTAAACTTGTTGGGGCCTTGGGTGCACATGTGGATGATACTGCAACTGGGGGTAGTGGTTCTAAATATACCAAAGCCTTAGAGTATCTCCGTCAAAGATTTCCTTACAGAAAGTGGCGCATGGATGCCGGTGAGTTTTGCGGTGCCCACTATCAGCAAGACCCAATCGTCATGCCAAGCTTGATGCCAATGAGATCAGTGTTCTGCGGGGTATTAATGGTAGCAGCAATCCTTTCCAGAACCAACTGTTCACCACCTTTTGGAAGCAAACAATGTTATCAGGCGTGCCAAACAGTTTTCCGATTTGGATGTAACCTTTGAACCAATTCCAGTCGATAAGTTGCGATTATGCTGCCATTCTGACGCTGCCTGGGCAAACGTAGGCGCCCACACACGTAATTGGATTCATTACTGCCGATAAACCACTTGGAATCCAGCAATTTGGAAATCCTTCCGTTTGTCTCGCGCCGTGGGGTCCACCCTCGCCGCTGAGGCTCAATCTATGGTAGCTGCAACAGGTACTCTGGAATGGACATGCCGTGCCTTTTGTTGGCAGAGGCAATCGAAGGCATAGGTGAGATCCGTGAGTATGAACAGCGTGATTGTAACTGACTGCAAGTCCCTCTACGACCACTTGGTTGCTGTTTCCTCCCCAACTTCCGTAGAAGATCGTCGTACTTCAATAGACATTGTGATTCTCCGCCAAAGCATGTCACGTTTGGGTGCCTCAATTCGTTGGGTTCCGACCAATCGAATGTTGGCTGACTCACTGACAAAAAGCGCCGGAGATCCAACTGATTTTTTACGTGCGTGCATCCGGAACCATACTTATCAGATTAGCTCTGAAGAGTCAGTTTTGAAGATGCAAGCTGAAGAGAGGAAACGTCGTGTGCAGTTCAGAAACGCAAAAGGGCAGTGACTCAAGTTCCAAACAGGTCCTCAACCGAGACCATCAGTTTTGTCGTACAATCAGTTTTTCCTTGCATGTTTAGATCAACACCTTGGGAGGTGAAAGAAAATTCACAGTATTGAGACATTCAGCAGGGTTTTTCCTCCAGCGCCCAGGCATAGCCATGTCCGAAAGTAAGTGCGCTCAGCCTTTGACTCCCCAGGAGAAAGAAGTTCTCCAGAGTCTCCTTGCCCGAGCTGGCATCCATCATGGGGATGGGTGAGCCGTCCACACCGAGGGACTTTTCCTTGGTAGATCTTCAATCTATGCCTGACGCCTCCAAGAGGCGAAGTGACGCTTGGGAAGATGAGCAGGCGCCAAAGCGCACGTTTGCCATTGATGTGCCGTATGTGACCGAGGGTCCTCCTCAGCCAGTCTTGGTTGGAAAGACTCCACGAGGCAAGCCCATCTATTTGACTCAGGATGTGCCCAACGTCACCACATGGGGTGCAGCATCATTCAGTTTGGTAAGTTTATGGCCAAGCGTAGTGAGCAGAGCTTGTCCTATGCCGAGCTGTTTGAGGATCGCACCAACGTTGAAAAGTGTGGCTATGTGAAGTGGGTCATTGATTCTGCCAAGGGGTTGCTGCTGGACTTAGCCTCATATTTGTGTGCCCGCTCAGCCGAAGAGGCTGAAGGAGAGCAGTTGCCGTTCATTCCCGGCACCAGCACCCTGCGAGTGTTCAAATAGAAGACCAGCAATGTTTTGGATCAGTTGGCATGTACAGAAACTCCTCGTGGCTTATAAGGAGATGGCAGTCTCCCAGCCTTGTCAGTTTTTACTTTTGGGTGTGTTAATGCCACAGCATCCAGCAGGGTATCAGCATTGCAGTGTTCGTGGCCATATGGCCCAGTCATATCCAGGAACCTTTAGCAGAGTCGCGGTCGCTATGGTGTGACAAAGTGTCCGTTTGTGGGACCAGGAGGTCGTTGCAAGGTTCAGGAGAACCCCATAGGTTTGCTGCCAACAACACATATCAACCCGGCCATTCACACGACAGTGATATGAGGTCAAATTGACACTCACCCTGTTCCACGGGTGACATGTGGCTATCCAGGAAAAATGCTGTCCTTTCAAATCAGGCTGCTGAACTAATCAGCTTAGGGTCCTATCGGTTTGGCTGTGCTTGTTTCTGGACTCTGTACAAATTGTCCTTCAGCACTCGCAGCATGAAATCTGGCTTCATCTACTTCGTAAGGCAGTCGGAGATCATAGTGGCAGTTGAGATCCACCAGACAATCTCCTCCATTCTGCATTGAAGTCCGTGTCTTCTGACCGTCACGACACAAATTGCCATGAATGGCGGTCAGCTCAATGTCAAGCCGCTTGTCTTGCACGCGGGTCGGAATCTCGGCAGCCAAGTGATCTGCAAGACTTCGACAATCTGTGAAAGCAAGATGTGGCATGCACATCCTTGAATCCTCTTCCCACTTCTGTCGTCTCGGAATCTGGCCCTTCAACTCGGCGATCACTCCTCTACGTTTGTCACCAACTTCAAGACCATGTTGCAGAGAATAGATCTCCCCTTGCAATGTCGATCGACACACTTGGCGGATCGTTGCTGAGCCGAACGCGAGTGTAGAACCCGATACACTGTTCTTCGGATCTTTTGCTTCATTGATGTCGGTCACACAATGAAACCTTCCTTGCTGCGATCTATAGTTGCGTTCTTCACACGGCTTTGTAAACGCGACACTCTGTATCCGAGACCAGTTCTTCCCTGTCTCGCAATCCAAGACAAAGATCCTGTGATCGAGCGAAGTGTGGCGAGCTCCCCCTGGGAAAGAGGGTCTATACCACGACGCGCTGCGTCTATCGTTGCTCCTCTCACGCTTCTCGTGTTGTCACGCACATCAACTGTAATTGCCCCATCGGGATCACGAGCAAATTGCTTTCCACAATATCTGAAGTTGTCTGTTTCGATTGATCCAAGGTCGAATTACGACAAGAATTTCTTCACTGTTCCCCCCCCTTCGGGTAGGTATGCGTAGAGCAAATCATCCACATGCGAAGCCATAAGCGCAACGCAATCTCCATCTGAACCAAAAAGATAGTACAACGCTGGGTAAATGTTACTAATTAACATTGAAGCCTGTACCACAATGTCATCATCCAGTTGCAGGCTTCGGTGTCAACGCCTTCCAGCCTGCCCCTGGGCTGAGCCATGAGCAAGATTCGATCCAATGGCCGAGCCTGAAAGTATGCATTCGTAACATCAGCGGAATGCAGACTTATGGCGATCAACAAGTGAAGGTCGATGTCCGCCGTCGGCGAATCGCTGCGCAGTCCCTTGGTGGTTTCAGAATTTCCCCATGACACAAGCCTGCTCTTCCAGACTGGAGCATAGTCAGGTGAGCCTTTCTTGTGTTTGGCTTTCTCGGTGTCTACCCACTTGCTGGGCACCATGTGTCCCTCCTCCGGTTATCGGGATCGCTGCTGCAACCTGTACAAACTTGTTCCACTCCTTGGCACGCGAAGCGCGCAAGCCTTCTTGCACATCAGGCGGAGCAGAATCGAAATAGATGACTTTCAGCACCTTCTTGCCGGGTGCTTCATCAACTCCTTCAACCCGTTGGGGAAGAAAGTTGTGAACATAGCTCTTGCGTCTACATGATCTTCAGGTTGCATTGCTTGTGCACGAGCGAAGTGATCACGAAGTTGTTGAGGCAAATCATCAAGATTTCGATGAATGCTGGGCCAAGAACGCGGCACAGTCGCGCTCGATGCAGGTGCACTTGCCGATGCTGGTGCGCTTGCTGCTTCAGATTCTTTGCGTGAAGGCATCAACGATGTCCCTCTCTCGGGCTCCGGCTGTGGCACTTCCCTTCTTGGTCTGACATTTCTGTCAGGAGCATCCACTGTGAATGTCCTCCTTCTGCTCGGAATCGAGTCGGGAAGAAGTTCATCATCTGATCCACCTTCATCACCATCAGTGTCATCTCCATCAAAGATACTGGGTTGAACGCCCCAAACAGGGCCATGGCGCTCTTCGACAAGTCTCTTCATCATCTTCAGGAACTGGTGGTAGATCTTCATTCCGAATTGGCAAAGCATCATCCAAAGGTGACGGGACCATATCGTCCTCGCTCGCTGCTGCAACTCTTCTTGCATCCAAGAAAGATTGTTGTCCATCATCACTAACAATATTTCCTGGGATAACTGGATCACCATTGAGAACTGCCTGAGCCAAAGCTCCCGATGGACTCCCAATCCTCACATTCTGTGAAGCCACCAGTACTGGAACATTGCCACATAGCAACCACAAGTTCTTCGGCCCTTCGTGGCCAATCACTCTCGAGGTAGATGACCACGAGGTACCTCCTGTTTGATTGTCACGTCGCAAAGTGACCAAATCACCAATGGGAGATTCCCTTGGAAAAGCACGCTGTACAGGCCTTGAACAATCAAGATGCACATAAGCCTTTTGAGCTTCAAACCTCGCCATGTGTTGTAAAGCAAAAATACTTGAAGGCATGTCGAGCCTCGATTGCACCAAGCTCTGCAAACTGTTCCTCCGACATGACTGAAGCCATTCCTCTAGGTGCTCTACCAAGTACCCATTGAGCTGCTGAATCCTCCAACTCTGCTGCTGCCGTTCTTCACCATCAGAACCTGGTTTAGACACTGCTCAACCTGTTCTCTGCCAATAGCACCAACTTCTGATGCAACACGAGGATACATAGCCTTGAGCACGCCACCATGCCGCTCTGTTCTCCCAAGAGACTCTGGGCTTTCCAACGGAACATGATACACTTGTATGCCGTGTTCATCCATGTATATGAAACACACCTCTGTTATGCAACCCTCTGTCGCACACTATGGAAACTGGTACACCAGCCCAGGCTACCCATCGCGGAACGAAGCTATTCGGGCAATCACGGCTTGAAGCCTGGCCTGCACCGATCTTGACCACTTCGGCCTGTTCAAATCAAGTACCCAAACACACCATGTTGAGCACCTGATACTTCTCACCACATGTGTCGGTGATTTCCAATAAATCCAAACCAACAGAGTTGCTGAACGTGTACCCATGAGGCAAAGACACTTTGTGTGTAGGGCGCTTGGGCGCTGTGCGTTCACAAGCATCACAATGATGGAGCCGTGCGGCTTCCACAAACTCCTTCTTGATCTTTGCTGCTCTCAAGAGGTTCACCATTGTGGCCTTGGGAACATGTCCAAAAGCACGGTGCAAACGACGAACTGCAATACGAACACGCTGTGGGAGTTTGCGCAAGCACAGCGTCCCTCCGTCTCATCCTGTGGCAATGCAGGCACATCAACTTCATCCAACAATCTCTCTTCTGCAATCAAACCTCAACAGGATTGGACTGTGCCAAATCATCAGGACTCCAGGCTACATCAAATGTGCCTTCCTGATCTTCTGCCTATTCTTGCACTGCGGCAGGAAATGCAAACTCATACTATCAACAACAGACCCATCACCAAAAGAGAAGAAAAGTCACCAAACGCTGAAATCAAATCATCATTGTTGCAAACATGTGCCAAACCGAGTTCATTGATGTAAAGCACTTGTGGGGTTCGATAATCTTCCCATCTTCGGGTCTGTGCATCGTCCGCCATGAGAAAACTACACGCTGTGGCATCACAAAAGGTTTCCAATTCAAACAACATGCGAGCATGGTTCAAACGAGTTTCAGGGGTTCTTTGCTCGATTGCAACTACTACCAACTTACAACCATCAAAGATCTGTTGCCAGTCCACCCCATCAGATACGCCATCCAAGTTCTCTGCATCCACCCCAACGTCGTAGACTCGTAGACGTTCTCAAACGAGTCCTGGAAAAATGGATGTGAAGTCACAACGGCAACGTGGGAAAGACTGGGAAGCTGCAATGGTCTCATCCCCAAATACTTGACTGCATTGTGGAGTCATGTTGATTCAATGCATCAAGACCATCCAAAACTGTCCTGCGGTGTTTCCTAGACATGGTTGTCCTCTCATCTGGATGGACTGTAGGTGAGTCAACTTCAACCACAACATCTGAATCTGAACCAATCTCAAATGCCATCATTGCAACAGGAGGTGAATCATCGGATGCTGTCTCACAGGTGTACGAATAGTCAGTTTCATCATAGTCAGCTTGTTCTTGTTTGACAAGTTGTTCAAGTTTGATGGGAACAGGCTCAACCTTGACCACAACTGGATCTTTGACAATTTTCTGACCATGGGGGGACAAATCAACATGGGGTTTTTGCTTTAGATTTCACTGCAAACATCTTCTTGGGGTCCAAAGATTTTTCAAATAGCATCACGAACATCCCTGCATTTCGGGGTCCACCGCCCCACAGCTGCAGCACTCATGTACGCGCAACGGCCCTTGCCGTGACATCCGCACGTGACTCCTGACGTAGCAAGCCATCCTGACATCAATGGATCTGTAATCCAAAACTGACGATCGTGGTTGCCCTCGCGAAGACAAACATCAACAACTCTATTCAAAGCATCTGGTTCCACCAGATCCGGTCGAGCCATGATACTGACCTCCTTGAGCAAGGTTGTCTCTAACCAAGTCCTCCTGCAGGTGTGGCTCGATGCCGTCGGTGTAGAGGAGGAGGCTCTGAAGGCTCGTGCGGTGTCAAGTGGACATTCGGGGTCTCTTTCAGAGTCGCCCCTGTCCCCACGCCAACTCGACGAAGCATGTCCCCGTGCAAGGCTGCTTGATGAACTCCTCGGCCTCGGTGGTGGTGGCTTCACTGACAAGCGCCTCACAGAGTAGCTTTCCACTGCAGGGCTTCGATGGCGAACTTCCCTTGTGGGACTTCTGCGACGCCCTCTGCGATCACATGGCACTGAAGGTGGCCGAGGTGGCGTCAAGCATCCCTTCGGCTTTCTTGCAAGTGGGCTCCTTGAACGCCTTGTTGATCAAGATCTGTGCATAGTGGTCCTTGAAGCAACCATCTCATCAAGTAGATCTTCCAACCTGTCTTAGATCACATGCATTGTCTTCTCCATGTCTGCCAAGTGTTTGGGACTGAAGGGAAGACCATCAACCATTGAAACATGCTCTTCTTGGTCCTCTCCTGCTCCACCCTCTCGGACATCACGGCCTGGACGCACTGGCATCGCCTTGGGGCAGGTAGGCGCCAGAATTGAGCCACGATGAACTGGAGGAAGAATGGACTCAATTCCTTTCAAACACTTCTGATGGTCTCCGCAAGCTGTGCAAGTTCCACCACACTTCATTGTAGTCCACTCCGGGGACTCATAGCGAATCAAGGTGGCAGAATGCCCCTTACGCCGCAACTGATATGAATTGAAGCCAGCGCAGCTCGAATGCTGTTCAGCACATTGATGAACCGGGCACCTTCACCAAGGTTCTAGAGATACCTGTTGTGCAGCCAAGGTGAATGGTCTGAGTTGCGTCCCTAGCTGGATCTTGAAGATGCTCAAGGTCCAAAACAACGTGCTTCCTTCCACCTGGGTCCAATAACCGTGCCCCAAAGCGTTTCCCCCTTGTCACCAGGACGACGCCCACATCGGAGTCAATCGCCCGTTTCAACTCCTGTTGAGTGACTCAACGGACGGTCGGTGTTGTCACGATGGTGACGGTTGCGTCATCCACAGCGACCATGGCACGGAGAGGCCGATATGCTTTGGGGATGTCGGCAGGGACACGCGGGGTCAGAATGCATTAGCCCCTCTGTCAAGTTCAACATGAGCAGACCTTTTTTGTGACACCTGTAGACCTTGAGCTGCCCACCATTGATCGACATGACACCATTCTTCGGGTCCTTAACTAGGCCTAGCTTTGTCTGAGCATGTAATAGCAATAGAAGGGGGCTCTGACCTGCTGTCAATTGATGCGAATCCAAACATCATTCAAAGATTCCGTCTTGAGCACCTAAGAAAACGGAATTGAACGCACCCCTTTGGTCTTGGTGCTACCACTGCCCAGACCAGCAAAGCTCTTCCCCCCATCATCCTTCAATGGCATAGTGTAACCAAATCGGGCTAGCTTCTTTTCTGCTTCAGCTGCCCATGCACTGCTATGACATGTGCTGTTACAACCTTCATCCAACAAAGCAAACACATGGGGAGACTTCTCAATGTCGATTGATTCGAAATTCATAGACAAGGTCTGAAGGAAAATGACTCTCACCGCCATGGAGGCATACCCCAACGTAACCCGCAGCTGGACGAATTTCAGGGTCCAATTGGCCCTCTTCACCAACAACAGAGAAACGGTCCTCGTCCAAAATGTCGTCGATCGATTGATGCAGAAGAGATCGTGTGATGGCCTCAGATTCAGCAGCGGATGAAACAAGTTGTGCAAACTGGGGTAAAAAAAATCGTCCAACTGACCAGGAGTGAGAATCTGGGATTCCTCATCAACAATGCTTTCAATGACAGACACCTTGTTCACCTGAACAGTCTCGACCTTCTTGGCTGTGGTTGTACGTTCCTTGAACACTTGCATGGGGGCCTCATCATTGTAAGTGCAACACTGTTTGCAGTACACACGATGCGTGGTCCTACTGGATCCCCGGTAGTCAACAACCTCATGTGGACACTCACCATCTGGATAAGTTGGCTCTTCCTGTCTACGCTCTGTTGTCGCATGACCACAATCAAAACATGTCTTGCGAATAGTGTATCCAGTTTACCCTTGTTTTGTGAAGTCCTTGCAAACTTGACACTTTGTAGGCTTTGGAGGGTTTGGTGGCTTCCTCCTGTCCGAATCCCGGGTCACACGTGAATTAGGTTCATAGTATGGAGTAGTTCGCATGAAAATACCAACTTTGTTGATGTCAAAGTATCTGTCAACCCGTTGTACCCATTCCCAATAGTATGGACTCTTGGGGTCATTCTTCTTTGCCCATCTGTGAAAATTTGCTTTGATCATGCAAAACGTCCCAAAATGTCAAGCCCTTGAACTGTCCAACAGGGAAACAAAGTCTCGCTTCTCGGGCCTCATTGTAAAATCATGTGACATCGAGGTCCCTACGAACTGGTCGATGCTTTGCACTTGGTGAAGCTGGGGCTGAAGCCTTTGCAGATGGTCGAGGCTGAGGACCACTCGGCCCAGACCGACGCACTGCCACGTGTGCCACATGCTTTCCTGCCGGAGAAGCTTCAAGATGAAGTCCAACATCGTCTGAACTGTCGCTCATGTCGGTAAAGTTGGCAGCCGCTTCGCCGTACTGTTCTTCTGAGCATGTGGACCTCTCGATCCAAGAAACTTGCATGCTGGGTCTCCAGCCCCATGACCAATTGCACCACAATGCATGCGCTTTGATCGCTTCTTCAAGTCAGCCAGTTTTGCATGACGTTGCTCGATTGTGTAAGGTGAGAGCGAACCAAATTGCCCTTGCCGGGTTTGCCTTTTTGACCAAACTTGCCTTTGGCTTTGCCAAAGCTGCATGACAATGAGCTGCCAATTGCAACGAAACGCATCACCAGCTTTTCTCTCATCAGCGTCTTCGACATCCAACAGACAGTTCAATGCCATTGTTTCGTACTTATCAACATCGTCGTAGTAGTCATAGTCATCCTCACCAGCTGTTTGGGGTTCATTTTAAATTTCACAAAGGAGACCAGCGTAGGATTCATCCTCATTCTAAGTTTGTTCATCATTCCAATGTTCATTCCAATGTTGCTCATCAACGTCCTCCCCATCGTGGTAGGCGGCGTAAGCTGAACATGGGTACGAACCCTTTCCTGAAGAAGATGTGTACTTCCCCTTTCCAGGGCCCTATCCACTCGACTTTCCCGATGATGTGTGTGTAGGTGCACGTCCTGTCCAGGATCGTGATCCCTCACGAAGATGTATCTGTCCATATTGTTCGACAAGTACAGTACCTTGGCGACACCTTCAAAGTCCGTGGTAGCTGCACATGCACGAACTACCAGTCCTTCTTGCCGTGACAAACCAGACAATTCAAGCATCAGCTCCATCCTAAGTGAGTCTGACAACTGCATCGAAGGGTCTAGCTCTATTAGAGTCTTCCACCATCTCCTACGCCGCTGTGTGTAGCTCAACATAGGTTCCAATGACTGTCTTGCCAATGGTCCACCAATCCTCTGACCAGCACAAAACAACTCTTTTGCTTCTTCCTGCGCTCTGGGGAAAACATGAGCCTTGATCTGAGTGATCAAATGCTCCAATCCACCCGGTGCCATCAGCTGATCAAGTCCAACATCACGAACAAACTGCAAAAGCATCTCCACGTAGTCCCTCAACGATCTTGTTGACAGGAGGTCCACGGTCAGCAGGCTTTGTCGAAGTCGATCTCGCTCTGCCGGCCTTGCCGGAGCTCGGAGTCGAGGGTGGTTTCAAAGTGTTGTCCTGACAAGTCTGGCAACATAGGCATCTCCTCGGTATCCTCATCCTCGTCCTCTGCACCACCACTGGGTCCGCAGAGATTCAAACAAGACTATCCTCATGAAAGCGTCCAGCGTCTCCATGGTAGATGTAGGATCCTGACTTCGTCTCCAAAGGTGTAGAGCCATACTGCCCCTGAACGAACTTCAATCCATTCACGGACATGGCAATCTTCCGTCCCTTCGGGATCGGGAGGTCCGCTAGGCCGCGAGTCGGACAATTGCAGAACCTTCCTCAACTTGAGGTCGGCCAATTTCAAGAATAGCGAGATTCAAATTGTCTTACGGAGTTGCACAAAGATTCCCCGGGCCTGCGACGTACCAGGAGTCAGGTCGTCCTGCTCCGCTACCAATGTGAATTTGGTACGGACTCGTCAGCAGCCAAACGTTTTCAAGTAGCGCGAAAGACTCAAGGGCCCTACAATCCAACCGGCAACAGCATATACATGTCAACCCGGGCATTCACACGACAGTGATATGAGGTCAAATTGACACAAAGTTCGCAATGGCTCTAAGATGCTCTAAGTCAAAAAGAGAAATGTCAATGTCGATTTGTCGATACCATTGCCTCATCAAGGCCATCAGCTGGCCTTTGGAAAACGTGGTCAAAATCAGACGCGAAGACAACTGCTCTGTCACAATGCATTTCTGTTCAAGCCAAGTTCAAAACGACAAAACAATGCAGATGAGAATGCATGATAGCACCTTTTCTGCACACGCTCATCCAGTGACATGCGAAGTTGCAAGACAGGAGTTGACTCTATTCAAAGGTCTGGAGTCGGCAAAAAGTCAGACAAATTGTGACGAAGCAGCATGTCCTCAAGCTTTGCCCTCAGAAAGTCACCAGCTGCAAGCTTGGCTATGCCAGGCTATGCCAGGCTACGCTGGGTGCCGAAAGTGGGGAACGGCATTGTCGTACAAAATGCCACACATGCCGCATACTTTCACCTCTTTTGGGCCCCCTTCGCAGCCTGTTCCTTCCTGTGGCTGGTGGTCAATGCCACAATTGCGATCATCCTCATCCTGGCGCAGCATTCGTATTTTTCCATCTTCACCCCAGGATGGGCCCCAGGAGTTTTGAATCAAGTAGTATCCTGCATTCAAGGATTTGTCTTTGCCATACCCGATGAGGGTCACAGCATGGTTGATGACTGCATCTTGATCACAGGAATCGAAAATTCCGCTTTCGTATGAACTCCACTTCGAGGCATCCACTGAGACTGCAACTGGACCTCGTTCATAGATCGCATGAAGCAGGGGGAGATATGCATTTTCTGGAAGCCGCTCCCAGCCATGCATGATTTGCATGCCAGGTGCATCTGAACTTGCACCGTGGAAACCAACAGCAGCGACATCCAAATCGGAGCTCCTCTTGGATCGCTGAATCAAGGATGAATGAGAACAAGTGCCGTCGACTCCATCATAAGGTATCTCAGTATCTGTCTGCAGCGGATGTTCCATGACATATTGGAAGGCGAGTTCAACGGTTGCACCACCACATTTCCCGGTGCCACCACACTTTCTGGCATTGGGGACACAGGAGACAAGTTCTTGAGCTGAAAAGCTTCTCTGTCCACTCTTGTAAATTTCGGCGTGGCTGTCCAGCACTGTGGTAGCTGTGACTGCCCAGCAAGAGCCGCAGCCTCCCTGGTCCCGCACATTGGTGAGAGTTTTCAAGCTGGTCCAATTGAGGAATTGCTCGGGAGTCTCTGAGGTGCTGAGCTGCGCCAGTGAGGCTCTGAGAAATCCTCTTGGAGCTCCTGAAGTTCCTCCGACTCCGGAAGCTGAACCAAAGTAACCTCTCATCGACTGCAGCTCTTCCTCGCTACGATCTGCAAGAGGCCCCACTCCAGCTGTCCACAGGCGATCTGGTCGCTGGTTCCATCGTTCAGCCTCAGCTGCAGACTGAACAAACCTGGCCAGCCGACGGTGGTACTCTTCTGTGCCTTTCACATAGTCCTTGTTGTACTTTCGCATGTAGTCTCCAAACTTATGGAGCAATGCCTCATCATGAGTATCATGAGGATGGGCTTGCACCTCTACTCCAAGCATTTGCTGAATCAGCAGCGGTGCAATCGCAACAAAGAGATATGAATGCATTGGATGCATTGGATGCTTTGGATGCTCTAGCAACCCGCAGATTGGAGCAGCGAGGTTGCAGAAGATTTCGTTCCCAGAAGCGTCTAGATCAGACGCCGTGCTTGAGCCCAGGGACCGAGATAAAAGTCTGCAAACGACACAAGTTGAATTCAAAATCATGTAAGGATGTCATGAAAAAAACATGCATTCTAAAAATGATTACAATTCACATTCCATCTCACATTGCACCTCATAGTGCATCATAACAGAACGGATTTCAAGAAGTAAAATTCAGCTGCGGTCCTGGGCGGGATGGATGAAGGACTTGCCTCAGGCATCGACATAGCCACCTCAATCAGACGGTTCTAGATGTTTGCCCTCCAAAAGCCAAGCTAGAAAAATGAAGAGTGAAAGAAGCGCAAAGGCAAAGCGGCTTTAGCGCCAAAACAGTTCCAAAAGCTAAGTGTTTCCAGTGTGTCCACTGTGCAGAACTGGCAACGGCCTCCTTGCTCTAAATGCCAAGTGCTGCAGCATCGCACCATTGCGCCGACGGAAAAGTATACAGTACACTTACAAGGTCGGCTGCATTTTTCTTACCAGGTTGTGTTACGCTTGTGTCACGCTTGTGTCACGCTTGCATCGCTGGGAACTTCTTGAGGCCCGTGTGGTCGTGTGAAGCACTGGAGAACTTCAAACTTCAGTGGTCAGTTCCAGTCTGCATGTCATGTCCATCAAGCTGCCTTTGACGGCGAGGGGAAAACAAAGACACACCATTCTACAAAGCTGGCGCGAGTGATTGAAGCAAGGACTTGCAAAGACCCTAGACGATCAACCTTGAAGTCAGCTGCACCAAGGTCCATCCATGCTGATGGTACCAAGATGGTACGAAAATGTACAGCAGCACAGGTTCAAGGCAGAGCGTACACTCCAGTTGGACTTGGAGCAAACCGTACTCTGATCTTCGACTCTTCTCCAGATGCAGAGGCCTGCCAAGAATCGACAGTGCAGAAATAATTAGAGTCTCAAAGTATCTCGTAGTCAACGCAGTCAACGTAGTCAAGTCCCTTGACCAAAGCCATGGTCCTGTCTTGATGTAGAAGGCACTCGCGCCAGTTTGCCTGGTGTCTGAGCATTCTAACACATTAAGTGAAAACTGCCCGAAAGTTTGCCATTTGAAACGAAGGCCTTGTGACACTCCAGCGCTCACCCATCTCATTCCAAGGTGACGAGAGTTTCCGGACCTTCAAGGCAACCAAGCTAAAGATGCACGCATAGTTAAAATGTCTTCAATTTACTGTAGATTCCCCTTACTAAGCATCGTTCGAGTGACGTCACTGTCAGCGAGGTAATTACGTTTTCATCCAGATACATAGTATACATTGTGTACTGATAATAATATTATACAATGTATGCAACTGTCTGGAGCTATCCATAAATGTGATTCAGCAAGTTTCTCTCGGCATATTCGTTCCAAAAATTAGAGCTGCCGGTGCAAGACACGGTGCCTCTTTCGAGCTGCTGAATAACCAGCAAGGAGTGCAGCCGCAGCGGTTGCACTTCTTGAGCTCGACATACCCCTTGAACAAAACATAGCATCGATGCATGGAATATCATGGAATGCTGCACAATGCAATGTAGAGTGGTGCACAACTCAGGACCAGGGCAATGGCCTGTCGCTAAATTCGTTTGAACTCCACACCTCATGACTCATGACTTTTTATGATTTGTTCAAGGACATGAACCATCTGGGCACCGACGCAGCACAAATCCCCCGCGACAAAAAAGGAAAGCTCTGCATGACTTCGCTTCGCGATATCTTTGCAAAAGGGACTTCAGGTGGATCTCTAAGGATGGGACAAGATCTCTGCTAGCACAGGCTGTCGAGGATCTGACAGGACCCATCTAACTCATCTGACCCGACCCACCTTGACCCATCCCCATTTCAGAGTTCGGAACCCCACAATGCCAATTGAAGATTATTGAAGGCTTTGCCTCGCTGTCGTCCCTTTGCATGGTGGAGTGGTACGGAAAAGGGATAGCATCAGCCTACACAAAGTTGCAAGTTGGATGCATTGAGAGAATCGTGAGAGATGTTGCGCGGTCAGAGCACCAAATCAGCTGTCTGGCTTCTACTGCCTACTGTCATTCAGTTAAGATGTGCCTTGCGTCGCCCTAAGGACAAGAGAAGCTAGCCGCCCGCACTTGAAAAACACTTCCGCATAGAAATTGAAATGCCGACACGAGATCACTACAGTAGAGCTTCTGTCAAACCGGATTCATCGAAGCACTTGACGTGCAGGCAATTTCTATAACCACAATCATTCATGCACTGATAAATGTCCGAACGTGATGCACTTAATGTCAAGACATCAAAAACACACGTTGGACATCTTTAGACCAATATGATAATTTAAACACTTTTAAACAAAGCTAAACGAAGGTCAGCAAGGTCAACAAAATTTCAGAATGGTAGACAAAAATTTGCAGCTACATTAGCTGCTCTTTTATTCGGCATCTGTCCTTCCACAGCTGTCTTCCGACAAACGATCCCAGGCCCGTATGGCCACACAGTGAGTCAGGCACATTTGCCCGACCAGGGGATCAACGGTCAGAGTAAAACTGGTGCTGCGCTAAAAATTAAAGTTAAAACACCAAAAACATCCCAGGACTATCCAAAACTTGTCAAATGTTGATGTTTTTGCATGGAACTGTTCATACCCAAAATCTGTTCTTTGGAAAATGCATGACAATGACATCTTGAACTCGCACCAGAGAGCTTCCGAACGGAAAAGTTGAAACTCGTGTGAACAAAGCTGATCGGCATAATTCTGCCACTTGACATTTCCATCGCATCATCCTTGTACAATTGACTTTACCTGCCGGTCAAAGCAAATTGATCGGAGTCGGATCGCAAAGCTCAGACTAAAACCATTCCCGAACCAAAGAGAACCGATGCCTTCACACCAACTCGATCCAGGACTGCTAGAGCCTGCCAAGACATCGACATGTTTCTTCCGATAAATTATATAAAGCTTGTGGAATTGTTTAAAACGCGTGTCCGCGTGTCATCTCTCATCTCTCATTTTTCTGGTCTCTTTCTCTGCCTTGTCGACTATGTGCTGTGCGTTGAGCTTCGCATCATCCTAAGTTCATAAAATGCATGGTTTCACAGTGAGGTAGGGCACTTTGCCTTCCAAGCACTATGCTGAGGCATACACGTACTGAAGCTCAGGTGTGTTGTGATCAATCCATCTGTCCTAAGCAAATCATGCAGTGACAAGTTGGTCAGTAAATTTGCACAGCCCATCAACAGTCAAGAGCCACACAGATCTAAGGGGCAAGCTGGCAGGACCATGCTTCGCAAGGCCACAGGGGTTTTGCCCATACCATCAAGGTATCCACCATCTAACAAAACCTGAAAGCTATCTGAAAGGGAAACTGAGGGAGTGACATCCAGTGACATCCAGTGACATCCAGTGACATCCAGTGACATCCAGTGACATCCAGTATCCAGTGTTGACTCTACAGGAATGGTGAGCTCGGCTCGAACGGAGCCTGCTGCACTTGGGATCCAAAACCTCCAATTGCGTTCTCCTCCAGGCTGCAGCTCTAACAAGATGAAAGGTCGCAGTACGCTTCGGCAAATGCAACAGCTGCTACAGCTGCTACGGCTGCTACGGATTTCTGTGGTCCCCAAATCATTCTTACAATTCAATGCAATTAATACAACATCATACAAATTCATACAACATCATCTCAGAAAACCCACCAAAGTCGACCAGTCCACCGTTGCTCCTCAATAGTGATCACTGCGCGATGGTCTGAAGCAAGCCAGCCAACCAACTTCTTGTCTAGTGGCTTCACCCAACCTTGGCATGCTGAATGCTGGTTGAACTGCCGAACAAAGTTGTACAGTCTTCCTTCAAATGATTGAATTGGGTGCTTGACGGGCATCTGCTACTGTTGCTGAAATGCCGTATTTCTTCTCAAGTTCCTCTGCGGCCTGCAGGTGGAATTGAAGTGGCAAACAAGGATAACAAAGTTTCTATACTTTAGCACAACAAGAGATTGGTGAACTACATTGTTCCAGTCCTTGAGCGACTCTCGCAAACGACCTCCAATGGACAGAATGGCAAGTGTGCCATCTCGGCCCTCCCGTGCGATGCGCCTGAGTCTCAACCAGTCTCATGCTGCACAATCTACACGTCTGGAAAAGTCGAGAATCAGCACACACAGCATGGTCATCATGTTCAGCACATGGATACAATACAGATGCATGTCAGCATGTCCTTTCTGCACATTCCAGTACGGCTTCCTGCACCTTTCTGCAATCTGAGAGACCCTTTTCCAGGCTCCAAAAAGCGAGGTGGTGGCATTTCGATGTCTCCATAGGCACTGCCTCGCGGGAACCTGAGTAACTCATGGTGAAAGCGCTTATGATTCATGCGCTTCGGATGTGGTTCGGATGTCATTCAGATGCGGTTCTGATGTGGTTCGGGTCACTACACAGAGTACTCAGCACTGAGAGCCGTGCCGAAGAGCAGTCGGCGCATCATCGATTTGTGCCAGAGTGTGAATCATGTGGCAAAGTTCAGCCTTCAGGGGAGAACAGCAGAACTTCTCATGTCTTAAGCGATCTTCCCTCATTGCTCTTGCAATAGGCTACCACAGCCTCATCAGCTGAAGCGCAAACCATCATCTCTGGAATGCAACCTTTCAAGGTTCACATCTGTGTGGAATATTCCCGCATGTACAAAGCCACTGCAGGATCTGCAGGATCTGCAGGACAGATCAGGACAGATCAGGACAGATCACCCGGGAAAGATCCCGAGGTCCCGACTCAAGTAGGACAAATCGAAAGCTCCACAGTGTGTGGCGCCATCCTGCATCGAGTTAGTCGTGTTGCTCCGAGTCCATGCGATGGTCTCGTACGGCACGGTCAAATCAAGACATTTAAAACGACCCAATCGTAGAATGTTTGAATGTACATGAAAATCATTATGTCTTCACATCATTCATATTAGCTTTTATAGTTTATGTTTATAATTGTTATAGAATATGGTGTGTCTGATATGATTATAGACTTATAGACTATAGATTGCATGTAAGAAATGTAAACACAAATGCTTTGCCAATGCTTTGCTGATGTGCTTCATGGATTTCAAGCAGACATGGCAGCATGCAGTCCGCCCCAACGAGGCCAGCTCGGTCAAGAATAAAACGCACGGGCAGCTTCTGAAGGGCCACATCCTGGGTGGAATCGGAGTATCTCTCAGAGTATCTTTGTGTTGAAGCATCCAGAGATACCTTTCTGCATATCTTTCTGCATATCTTTCTGCATATCTTTCTGCATATCTTATCTCTCTGTATGTCTTTCGGCATATCTTTCGGTATATCTCTGAGTCTTGGAAGTTTTTGCTGCAAAATGCCACTGCCAATCACTGCCACATTCTCAGCAGTTCACATGCACAAGTTGGTCGTAGCCTCGCTGCAAGAACCTGAACGTTCAAAGGCGGGAAGGAGACGTAGCTGCTGGCTTTTTCGTTTTCAGTTTCAACAGATGCATATTGCACCCGCAGAATCCCATCGAGAGCGTGGCGTGGAGTAAATTGCGCAGAACGGCTTAAGGCCTCTGGTGCGACAAATCAAGTTAAGTCACTACAAATTCATTTCATTTCAGCCTCTGACTTGAACAAGACAGCCCTCTAAACAAAAATAACGAAACATACAATCCTCATCAATCCTCATCCAAAGACTTAAACAGGCTTTGATCGGATCCCGAGGCAAAGACAGCAAACCGTTACAATCGTTACATGCTTCATCCATCATCCTGTGCTACATCACAAGTGGCCTCCGGCAGCAAGTCCAGCCGCAAATGTCACAGCCTTACAGTCGAGACCGTCGAGACCGTCGAGACCGTCGAGACCGCCAAACCTCCAGCGAGAACGAGCTCCCTGAGATCCCTGAGATCCATACGTGCTGCTCTGCAATACCCACATCGAAGGTGCGTTCCTGAACCGCACCGCTGACCCAGAGTAGCCCTCCTACATTCTCCAGTTTTGTGGCTTGGGGAGCTTGGGGTGTTCACTCCAGATCAAATTTTGAAGACCAACTTCGATTCCTCAGAACACTTGTCTTCTACGCCGCATTGTGCGTTGTGTCTACCCGCTGAGCTTTGCACTGGACCGAAGCGTTTCTCAAAGATCCCAATGCCAGTTCCTCCAGGCCTGATTTCGATTCGAAGGCGATTCGAAGGTAATCCGTTCCAAATTCAACTAGTCAAGTGGAATGAAGTGGAATCAAGTGGAATCAACCGGAATCAAGTGGACAGGTTCATAAAGTGAATTGGATTCGGACATGGCTGCAGTGATCGCGACGACTTTTTCATCCCGCCTCATATCCGCAAGTCCAATGCAATGGAATGCAGCTACTTGGCTATCTTAAATGACTCCAATCAGGGTTTCTACATGTTTCTACTGGCCTGCTCCATGCCGTGGCATCTCCATAACTTGAAACAACAGTGGACAAGAGCAATGACAAATATGACAACAGGCATCTGAGTTCTGCTCTCACCCTCACGCACCAGCTGATCTGCAAAGACTTTGGTCAAGGGAGGCTGTTTTGGCTTCTGCCTCGGACCGAGCTACTCTTGCATCTGAGGCTAACCTGGTAACCTCTAGGAGACTCTAGACTGTCTAGACTAGACTGTCTAGACTGCCTGTGTGAATTTTAAAGGCAAAAGTGCTCCAGGCATCCGGGCGTCTCATCTGGGCTTTTTGGAACCTGGACTGCTGGAGAATCTGAATTCGCGGACGATCTCAGATTGCGCACTGAGCTAAGATCCCAACATTGAACTTTGGCTGGACCGCGTGCAGTTTGTCACTTGCCTGCGAAGAGAGCCAAGATAAATTGCTCTCACTTTCCCATGATACCCAGAAGTCACCTTCTGCGCAGGCTCGTAGCCATAGCCTTTCTTGGTCCTCACACATGACATCGTGACTTGAAACAACTTGAAACAGATGAAACAGATGAAACAGGTGAAACCGATTGTTTATTGAAAAAGGCATTCTGGTAAACGACGGTTCCCCGCTGCGGTCTTGATGTGCAAGAAGACGGGCTTCTGCAAGAGGCCATCTTCGTGGTCTTGCCGGATGTTCTCCAAGACCTGAAAAGAACAAGCTTGGCACCGTCACGGGACACCACATCCAGCGTTATGTATATATATATATACATATACATACATATACATACATACATACATACATACATACATAATATATATATATATATATACATAATATATATATATACATAATTATTATATATATATTATATATATACATATAAACTCTATGTATATATATATATATACATAGATATAGATATATATATATAGATAGATATAGATATATATAGATAGATAGATAGATAGATAGGTAGATAGATAGATAGATAGATAGAGATAGATAGATAGATAGATAGATAGATGAATATATTCACTATGTACAAACATGTATAAACTATGTATAAACTATATGCAAACTATATCTAAACTGATATAAACTATATACAGACTATATCTAAACTGATATCAACTATATATAAACGATATATAAACTATAGGACTACAATATATATATATATACACGGTTTCAAATGCTTTAATATCGTGTTTTCTGTGGTCTTTAGACGCTTGTATCACGGTCAGGTTTCGTCGATGAACCTGCACCAAGGTGTCCATGTCGTGGCCATCAATGGGACCAACCTTGGACCGAAGGATCTCAAATGGAGTCAGAAAATGAACAAACTATATTACTATATATAAACTATATATATAATATTATATAATATAGATCTCAAATCGAACTGATTGTGCTGAGATCTGAGATCCAGCATAGTAGAAGCCCAACTGCTCGAAGAGCTCTCCGCGACCTCTGTATTATCTCTTGTAGGGACTTTCTCAACATAAGTCGAATATTGTCGAACTCTCTCCACAACAGTGTTCTGGCCGAGGCGGGTGCTTCCCGAGCCGCTCCCTCGGAATGGTACTGTCTTCACAAAGTCGCGAGTGTACCTGTTGAGCCCGGTCTCATTTGACACCAAAGAGAGATAGCCAACAACCACAGGCACTACCAGGCACCACTACCATGGTTTCTATGTATTTGATCCATGCTCATGCTGAAAAGGAAGCATGGGGCACTCATCCAGTTTTGCGGCTGCAGCTGACAGCTGGTCTGGCAAGAGCTGCTTGGTGGCATTTTTGGCAAACCTGAAACCAACGCGGTACATTGAACAATCTGAACACAAACCGAAGTGCCGATTTATTTGGACCACAGCCAAACTGCCTTCCGCGTCAGAACAATGCATGGGAGCACCCAAAAAGTGAACGTTGAGGCAAGAGCTGTCGGGCGTTCTGGAAGGCTTGCGAAGTCTCAACCTTGGCGATGTTGCCCTGGATGTCGAGGCCTGAAACTGGATGCAGCGGAACCCCCTGAGCTCAAGTTTCTGCTGTACTAGTTTCAGGAAAATTCAGGACCATCGTGGAATCCCAACCTCGAGTTTCTGCAGTGCTAGTCCCAGCCAGAGTTTCCGAAAGGGCACCCACTGGTTGCTTGACCTGCAAAGCAGACGTCATGCCAGGTCGGAGAGAGGAAAATCGGTGGAAATCTGTGCTCCGTCCTCAATGTTTGCATCCAGCCTGGTTGTAAAAGGTAGGCCTTCAGCATCCACGAGAGATGCACTGATGCACTTTTGGGACGAGTACACCGAACAATCACGAAGAAACCGAACAAAGCAAAAATGCAGAATGTACTGGAGTGTTTTAAGGCCGTAGCAGAGACACTTGACCATTGTCGTTGAGGATCACCACCTGCGCAGCTTTCCGTAGATTTCTGAAGCATCGGTGTAGCATTGGTGTAGCTTATCTTGATCATTCTTGATCATTCTTGATCTCTGTCCATGTACAGCTGAGGTTAGAGCGACTTTGGAGCCCAGGCCGCCAGCCTTAGCCATCTCAGCTTGACTCATGCCATGGCAGCCATGGCTACATGGTGTGACACGGTGTGACACCATGTGACACGGGGCGCATGGGGCCCATGGAGCTGGGTCGAGCAGGGTCCCGTGCATGATTCATGGCTTCCCAGGCCATGCCACCAGTGATTGCTCCGTCTCCAATCACTGCAATGCTATGTCCAGACCTGAAGGCATCTGAAGGCATCTGCAAGGCATCTGCAAGTCGACGCCCTTGAAGTTTTGAATTCACTCTTTGTGATCTTTGTGAGACTGGTTCGAAGAAAAGCCAGTTCCTCTCATTTGCATCTGTCATGTACTGTCATATGCCTCTGCAGACGATCTTTGGCTGTTTGAAAGCCAACAGCGGCGCCTTGACAATAGAAAGAGGGCAAATGTGAATCCTTCCGAAAGGTAAGGGATATCTTGCTGCAAATGGAAACAGAAGCAAGCACTAGCAGTCACTAGCAGCTAACTGTCTCAGCTTCGCACTGATGGAAGTTGAGGAGTGTCCAGCACCGAAGGCGTCATAGACTGACCTTTGGGAAGTGACCGTTTTTTTGCGGAGCTCAGGTGGACCGTGGTGGACCAAAGCCAGCTGCTCCCTGCGAACACGTGAGGACCCGACTCCTTGCGCTTTGCAAAACCTGAAAGACCACCTCCCTGACCTGATCAGTTGAGAACGGAATTCGTGTCTATTGCAAGTGCGGTCCAGTCTTATGTCTTTCACACTCACAACAATTGACGGCTCAAAAGAGGGTACCAATGGGATCCCCAATGGGATCCCCAATGGGCACAATTTTGTGACTTTGCGTACTGAATCCAACTTTGGGGATCGTTCAGGACTTGTAGGAAAGCTTGGCTGACGACGTAGAGTGTAAATTCGCGAGCGTCTGCCCGTTAAAACCTCCAAGATTCAAGTTTCAAGACTTAAAGCGAAGAGGAATTATCTGACCAATCTGCACATTCTTGGGTGCAATGTCAGTAGGCCTTGTGAGGTTGACACTGATGAGCCACGTCCCAGCCTTGTGACAAGGTTCTGTGAAAGGGAGGGGGAGTTCACTAATTCTTTCCCACTTTTAAACTGCCACGACAAACACGTCATGCTGTCCTTCTGCTGAGCAATTGAGTCTTCTGCAAATCTCATCCCGCGGGGTGTCGTACACGTGATGAAGTGCAACAGTTAGCTCCACGACACCAAGTCCAGCACCTGAGGCCAATTCTGAACTTGGACTCTCTGTGGACTTCTCTCTACTGTCCACAGCATCTATGAATCGTCAGAATCAACATGCATCTATGTAATACATCGTAGATCCTACCAAGTAGCAGATTCTAGTCTGATCTAGTTATCTAGTCTGTAGATCTTAGTCGTCTTGAGGTCTGTGCCCAGATGTCCACCAGTGACAGATACTGCATCGAGAACCTGTCAATTTCGCTTCCGATGGCCATGCGAGGCAAGATCAACTGATCACTGCATACACTCGGGTGCCATATCGGTGCCATATCGGTGCCATAGCGATATCGGTTGCGCACCGGTTGCGCCTGCCATCGAACCTCTTCTGCAAGCTGCTTCAGCTCAGGGACATTCATGCTGCGAATCCTGGCACAACGCACGGCACAGCGTGACGTGGCGTGGCACCATCCAGGTGAGTGACTTTCGCATCTGGCAATATGTCAGTTATGTAAAGGTATGTATCAGTATCGTCAGTTTTGTTAGTTATGTCTGCCATTGCCAAATGCAGCAGCCAGGTGCAGCCATATGCGATACTTTGTAGATACAATAGATTCAATAGATGTGTTGTGAAATGAGAACCTGCAACTGTCATGTGCCACAATTGGAGATAGGAAGACCGCTGGGTACCCTCGTCACCAAGAGAATCCAACCTCGGTCACAGGAAAACTGCTAGGTGCATCAACTGAGTTTTATGACACCGATTTGTATCTCATGCCAAGGTGGCCACAATGGAGTTGCTTTGGGTGGGAAGTGACCTTTCTTCGGTTCCTCTTCCTTCGGAGAAGCCTGCATGTCTTTGATGCCAATGATAACTCCCCTTCTTGGCAGTCCACTGCATTTGTTCACCGGAGACCCACCTGTTTCTGTCCAACTCCAAGTGTTCCGGATCGCGGTGCCCCACATTTGCGGCCTCGGGTCAGAAGTTCGGGAGATGAGTTTAGATCATTTTAGATCTAGATATATCTAGATCACCTCACATCACTTTCCGCTCACAATCTGAGAGGCCAACAGAAAATGTCATCCTCCATAAATACGTTTCCACATTCAGAGCAGACCTGGCTTATACAGCACGTCATGCGACAGTCAAGTGGTCTTCCGTCTGCCCATTCTGAATCGATGACCTGGCCTTCGCTGCTCCTTTGAGGGTATCATTGGTCACAGATGTTTGACTTTGAGCTGCCGCGAGCGCAAGGCGCTTACGATGGTTCCTTCACCGTGTCACCATGTCAGGAAAGTCAGCACCAACTGCTGGTTGAGTTGAATTACAGTTGAATCATAAAGCCAGATTCCCATAGTTTCCCAGGGTCCCAGTTCAGCAAACTTCTCAAATCCAAACATTTCTGAATGATGTCCTTCGCCGGCGTGAGTGCGCGGCCACAAGGCCAGCCGGAACACCCAGCGCCACTGCAAGGAGTGCTGGATCAGACCGGTCTATGGAGAATTGGATTTGATAAACATGATCACTGCAAGGCTACCTTTGGACTGAAGAGTGAGCTCTGACAATGTGTGAAAATGTGCGCGAAAATGATACGTACAAGAATGGCTGAAACAAATCAGTGCAATCGAGGACTGAGGGGTGGACAACAAGTACTGATCTTCTGGCTTGATGAATTCTCTGTAGGGACCACAATCCTGCAGTTGACTGAAGCTGTGGCTGAGTGGCTGTGCCTCAAGCATAAGTAGCATAAGTGGACTGAGGAAACGCCCTGTGTCCTCTTGTTTGACAGTGGACCTGTGGACTGGCTCCATTTGGAAAACTCCCTGAGGTGAAGCAGGAGGCAAAGATGCCGACATGAATCAACATGAACACAATGAACACAATGAACACATTGCTTATCATTGCTTTCATCAAGGCTTTGGATGGCTTTGGTACGTTTTGATTCATAGATTCACTAAGATGCACGATGATGCACGCACGATGCACCATAGTGTCACAGGCCTCACAGCGGAGGGTGGTACCTGCAGGGAGTCACCAGGTCGCATTCTTTGCATGTCACGATCTCTGCCCTGACTTTTGTGGCGCTGCAAAGCACCTGCTCAACAAGAAGTGACATGGCCTGAGACGGCAGCGAGCACAGCGAGCACGGCGAGCAAACTTTAATGTGCGCAAAAAGCAGAAGCCCTGCCTTCAAGGCCGAGTGTTGCAGAAAGTCACCAAAAGTTTGAGCCGTAAACTGCAGAAACACTGGTGGTCAGGCTCACTCCATGCCCGGAGACCGAGAAACCTCTTGCGCATGTTTGAAGGTGACAATATGTGACAACAAATACGAAAATCGGGTCTTTTCAGGATCTGTCCACTGTGCTCTGTTGCAACCACTGGTCCACCGCCTACAGGAAACGGCTCCACATGCCAAAGTATGCCAAAGTGTGGCGCAACTTCTATGGGTGTCCAATGCCACAAGACTCCACAGGTCAAAATCTGCACTGAGCAGACCACAAACTGCACTGCCGACGTGGCAAGCTCATGTGGTAATGATGAAGTAGATGACAACTCACCTGGGCCACCATGGGCCACCACATTGGTTCCGTGTACACAATGCAATCGTTTCGTCTGCCGCACCTGCCACACCTTCCGCACCTACCTTCCTTTGGCAGCTGCAGTGGCATCAGCAGGACTCAGGTTGCCACGATGTTCTAACACTCCATGGCTACCTTGATCCTGCAAGAAAGACATGTAGACGCCAAAACTTTTTCGATATGTCAAAGATTGCTTGGCTGATTTGGCTGACGCTGTGCTTTCGTTCAGCTCCTTCAAGGCATCCCACAAGTCTTGTGCTTGACTTTGAGGTTTCCGAGATTTAGAGTCGGCAGGGAGGAGCAGCAAGATCTTGAGCCTGAAGTAGCAAAGGTGTCATCATGCAATTCACGTGATGCAATTACCAGCACAAAGCACATACATGCACTCATCTTATCATTCTTATCAAGACATGCCTCAACAAGTGAGCCTTGATCTCTGCCACCAACGAGTCCACCTTTCGATTGTGGTATATGCAGGGTGTTGCATCTGGTTGCCAATGCAGGAAGCAAAGCAACAAAAGCAACAAAGGCAGCGGCAAAACGGTGTGCTAAAACTGACACACCGAGCATGTACTTAGCCCTTGCATTGTACAAAATCACAAAGCCCTCTGAGAGAGCCGCGGACTCTACACCAGCAGGGTCCAGGAAGCCATATGTGACCATTGCATCAGTCTGAGCATAGGGTCGAGGCCTGTAGCTCAAAAAGGCCAAAACAGGTCCAAACACACAGTACAGCCTTAGTACACCCACCGCCAGAGCCTCTGGAAGAACCATGACGCCAGCTGGAAGAGTCGCTCCTGTCAGCAATTCTTTTTGGTATTTCATTTTGCCTGAGAGATCCTCAAGTCAACTGATCTTCTGGAAAATGTAGCAACACATGGCAAAGCTCTTAGATTAAAGCTCCGAAAGTTTTTTTCACCTCATCTGGAGTTCCAGCATGCGAGAAATAGCGCTGCAGGTTTTGAGGCCTTACACATGGCAAAGTCCTTTGCTATTTGCATCTCTTTGCCATAGCACTATTCTGTCGTGGTAGCAATGTGCCAATGTGGGATATGAATTGCAAAGAGCTTGGGGACGGACGAAAAGTGCGAGTTTCGATACAGGCGGCCCAGTCTCGTGTCAGAGTGAAGGAAAGCCTCAAAATACCATTCGCACTCCGGGCACACTGGGCACACTGGGCACAGGAGGTACAAGCACTTCTGCACGCTCAACCATCGCATTCAAACCACTCTTCAGCTGTTTTTCAGCGCGGAGAGCAAGAATCCTCCGAATGATCATTAACATGTGCCTCTGCATGTGCTGCAATGAGAGGCATGTTGTACAATGCAAGGGTCCAACTCCTGTCGAATGATTGTGCAATAAAAAGCAGAAAGTGGACCCTAAAACAAGAAGCTATCACGGGCTACTAGACTGTTACACATATTAGACTCCTAGACTGTTCCTAGTGTCATTGCTAGACTTTGCGCGCTTTCAGCGCTTCGAGAAAATGGTGAAACGCCTCGGTGGCAACGACTCTCCGCGTGAGACCTCTTCCGCCAAACCTGGAGCAAGTCGCTTGGATTGCGAAGCTCGGGTCGGAGATGTCTCAGGCTCCTGACAGTTGAGCAAGCACAGCGCAACATCTTTCAAGCGTTCTGCGTAAAATTATGTAATACATTCTGTAACACTCTGTAACTCTTGGGATAGTTTCATCGATTTGATCGTCAGCATTGGATGTTGTCCCAAGGATTAATCATCTGAACAGGATCATCACAAGAGTACATGGGTGAAACTCAAAAACTGAACAAAAACAAGGGGGCCTCTTCGTAGCATCTCGAGGTTGCCACGGAGTCATGCCTAGTGGCACGCTTCTCCTCCAACTCCTCATATTTCCACGTCACCACCGAGTCTTGCCGACTGGCACGTTTGCTTTCGGAATCATTGCGCATTTTAGTAAGTTTGAGTAGTAAATTCTGCATTTCCAGGACTTCTTCTGGATTGTTTGCTTCAAAGATCTCTGACCCGCTCTCATCGCTATCTTCCACCTCGACCCCTGACGCAGATGACAATTTTCGCAGTAGGCTTTTGGACAATCTCAAGGTCAAACGTCGCTCGGAAGGTTTGCGACTCTGACTGCCCTGGCCCTTTGCATCGCTCTGAGCCTCGGGGGAGGATGCATCACTTTTTACCAAAGCACTTTTCTTTGGTAGTGGTCCTGGCGGTCCTGGCGGTCTTGTCATCGGCTTTGACTGAGACGGTTGAGCCTGAGGCTGTAGATTTGCTATGTTTACAGAGTGCTGAGCTTGGCATGCTTGCAGCGAGCGCTTTACCTCACAGTCTGCCAGCTGCCCGGCAAGGGCTCTGTGCTGCTCTTCCAAAAGTTTGTTCCCTTTGTGGATTCTTCGCAGCTCGTCGCAAACAGTTCGCAATGTCTTGCGCATCAGCAGCACTAGATCTTGCAACTCTGGCTTCAGGTCCTTCAAGTCTTTGGCTGATGTTGGCCTGTCTTCAACTCCAAGAAGTTAAGGCAGTGCTTGTGAAATTCCATCATAGAGCTGACAAACCCAATTACCCTTCAGACACAAAACATTAAAGCACGGTAGGTTCAAGACCACATCAAACATCAGTGTCAAAACATGAAGTGCTGTCCTGGCAGCACTAGGCATGACAAAACTATATAGATGTTGAAACTTGAAACTAGATTCTTTCTTTGAAGTCGGTCAAAAATCTGAAATATTGCCAAGAATCTGAGCACCGTCATTGCAGGGTGAGCATCGGCCGACGTAAGGTCCAGGATAGCCGCTTGCCATGTATTTAGTCACTTTTTAGTCACTTGGGTCTACGCTTTGCAGCACCAAAAAACAGAAAAACCGGAAGGTGCTGCTCAGGCGGAGGCTGGCTAGAAAACTAGAGCCCAACGCTGATCAAAAACGAGTGGATGTAGCCAATGGACTTCAGCCCTGTTGCAACAGTGCTCTAATGCAGATCTTCACGATCAGTTGGAATCAATTTGACATAAATTGAGAATTATTAAGATGAGTTTTCTGAAGAATTCCGAGGACTTTGCTCCCATCCAATATGCAGCTCGATCTCGTTCCAGTCGCGACAAGAACCAACCACTTGGAGGTGGCGCCTTCCAGCCTACAGTCGCATACCGGACTTCACAGCTTCCGGCCAGGGTGCTAGTGTGCTAGAGCTTTGGAAGCGGCTAAGCAACCAACTTGGGGCCACCATCACAACAGACTTGTACAGCTCAAATGCCTCCAAAAACTCTTGAAAGAAAGTCGAAAATCTCAAGAATCTTAAGATGAGCTCAAGTTTCGTGAAGGTCTTTGAATTTATCGTTTTCGTTCCGCGTGGAGGATTTCTGCAATTGACCAATTGACCTTGGCAGCCTTGGCAGCACCATCTTGCTCAGGTTCCCAAGCAGTGAGCGCCTGGATTCAACGATTTCAACGCGCTTCACTCAGTTTTGAATGCAACTTGCCTCACTTGGCTCCTCTGGTTATTACATATTAATATAGGCTATAGCCAGGCTATTGTCTTCTGCCTCGATGTCTTTCTTATCTTTCTTGCTAAATAAGATTGATTTGAGCTCTAAGCTATCTATGGTGCAGGACACCCAGGTTTGTACTTTAGGACCTTTACAGAGCAGTTCTGCTCTTGCTGGCCCTTCATCTTGCGTGTTGATGGACCATTATATCATGATCAAGGAGGCTAGATTCTTTTTGAAAATGGACTATCAAATGCCTTGCTCCAGTAGCTGTGATTAATTATGTCCTATGATTGTCACACCATAGAGCCTCCAAAGCACGCAAACCATAGATAGCACTGGAGTTTGCTGCCACAACGCATAACCTTAGTCCAGGACCATCCCTGGAGTAGCTGCAGTGGTAGGAGAGCAACCAGACTCAACGGGTGATATATGTATAATGTGATTGATCATAATACATATATATATGTGTGTGTGTGTCTGTGTACTTCTATCTATCTATCTATCTGTCTGTCTGTCTGTCTGTCTATCTTTCTGTCTATCTATCTATCTTTCTTTCTTTCTTTCTTTCGTTCTTTCTTTCTTTCTTTCTTTCTTTCTTTCTTTCTTTCTTTCTTTTTTTCTTTCGTTCTTTCTTTCTTTCTGTCTTTCTTTCTTTCTGTTGTTCTTTCTTTCTTTCGTTCTTTCTTTCTTTCGATTTATTCATATATTTGGTTCTTTATTTGTGTTTTACTTATTTATTCACGTATTTATATATTTATTTATCATGTATCTATCTATGTACTGATTTATTTGTTTATTTTTCATTTACATATATGTATATACATAATACAATATGTATGTATCATAAATCATACATACACGTACATGAATATGTATGTGTATATATAGATATATACACACGTATACCGTATATATGTAGAGACTGTATAGATGAGATAGGGAAACTGGTCAAAGGTCTAGTCATTGAACGAAATTGCACGCCAGGTCTCTGCTTGAAAACATCCTAAATGTTACAATTGGTGAGACTTTACTTTTGATAGTCCAGTGGTGGCTGGAGTCCAAATATTCCTGGAGTCCTGGAGTCCTGGTTCTGACTATGCGCCAAGTGCGCTGTATCTATTCTCTTTCCAAGCCACTGAGGCGCTTTCTCAGCTGCCTCTTCACGCTCTTGACCTAGAGCTCGTCCAAGATGTAGCGTCAAAATGGCAGTTCCCGTCCAAAATACATGTTGCACATATACAATACCCCAATGGATGCTGCATCTCGCTGCATATGAGGTTCCTGCTTCGGCTAAGTATGCAGTTTTTTGACTCTGCCAATTGGAATTCGAATTTCAGCCACAACGCACTGAAGTTTCCGAGATCTATGCTGCCTTTTGCCAAAAGCAACTCTTGCTGGGCGACGTGGTCCAATGCCTGACACCAGAAGTCCTGGGCGAAGGAGCTGCAATCGTGGTCTCAACTTGCAATTGCTGGGGGGGTATACGGTATAACTGGTATAACCTTGAAATTGTCAAGTCAATGTCAACGGTCCTAGTCCCTCCTTAATGTATTCCTTGCTCAAGCAAAAGCAGCTTCAGCTAGCACACAATTGCTTTCGTGATGAAACTTGCTGCTCGGTGTTATCCACTTCTGGAAATGGATCCTCTCATTCTACTCGCTGGTTGGGATCCTGGTACTCCTCTGCCAAACACTCTGGTTTGCAGTGCTCCAACCTCAAAGCGCGTCGTTCAATCCATTCCCACTCTAAAAAAACATCTGTCAAGGCTTCGCTGGGCGCGCAGCGCCCAGTTTGTCTGGACATCTTGGGTCCAACCTGGCCTCAAGTGGTCAAAATACAGCGCATCAAAACTGAACTGCCTGAGTCATCTGAGATCATCTGAG
>Ga0126342_10000963_pt1 | contig 37065 bp, 26 predicted proteins | sample Cyp1metagenome_FD_92528 | JGI IMG/M metagenome (GOLD analysis project Ga0126342, IMG submission 92528) | Coral microbial communities from Lord Howe Island, Old Settlement Bay, Australia - Cyphastrea 1 metagenome | ecosystem: Host-associated > Invertebrates > Cnidaria > Coral ... | reverse complement strand
TTCACCGGTCTTCCGACCGATCTTTGAGCTTGGAAAAAGGGCTATGGTGAAATGCCCATTGATTGAAATGACAATTGCAAAGTCATGACATGAATGCTAAATAGGGAATATGCAATTCGCACAAACCACCAACCAGGATATATTGTGTCCTATAGATGTATGACATAACCCACGATGATTATAGATAATACATTGTAATACTATAACATACCATCTTTCGTATGAACACTGGGTTGTGAACAGAACAATGCTTCATACTATTAGAAATCATACTATCCACTTATCACTATTATAGATTATATATATTAATGAACACATTATCTTACTATAATGTAAATAAATATATATATATATGTACATCACTATATCATATATATATATATATATATTTATATACACATCATATATCATATATATATATATACATCATATATATACATATATATATATATATACATCATTATATATCATATGAACACTGCACCAGGAAGATGGCTTCGCTCTGCAAGCTCTTCTCCATGATGGACGGCCTGGACGGCTTCGTGTTGACGCTGGGCATGATCGGTGCGACCCCAAGGGGATCCAGTCGTTGTAGCGTCCAGTGAAAAAGCCACCCGAAATGGAATGTGGGTATGGGTCAATACCTATAGATACCATTTTTAGTGGGATGAACATCCATTTACCAGCTATTTTGATGTTCACCAGGGGTACAAGGTTTTGACACACTGCCATGTATAGATTAAGATAGACCACACACCTCAATCTGAGAATTCGGAATGACCAAAACTCGGGATTTCCTTGACTCCTTGGGCTCCAAAAGGGTTCCTTGCCTTGTACAGGTGCCATTGGCAACGGCGTGTCGCAGCCTTTAATGTGCATCGTTTTTGGCGATCTCATCGATGGCATGGGCATGCGTCTCGGTATCCCATGAGGCGGGTGTGTTTGCAAATAAGGTACTTACTGTATCTCCTTAAATAACATGTATGGTATATATGGTGATCATTATATACAGTATACGGCGATGATTTGATGATTTTCTCAACGAACATATAGTATTACCCTCTGGTAATTTGTTACATAGCTATTGAAAATGGCCCAGTCGAAATAGTGGATTTTCCCATTAATAGCATGGTGGATCTTTCCATAGTTATGTGAACGTTTACCAGAGGGTATTATATACTTTATACTTTTGAGAATCTATGACGATCATTTTCATAGTGAGAATTGGATGCTGTTGATGCCCATGTGCAAAGCACAAACGGCAATGGTCAAGAAGTCCCACAGAAATCGAATTCTGCAAATGGTTAGGTATGGTTTGCTTCTGAGGCCATTTTCCAATATGTTTTTTTTTTTTAAACTCATCTCAAGGCGCTATCATCCCATGATTTGTTCATCCCCATCCTCTTGTTGGTGGCCAAAAAAGGGGACACCACCATGAACTCGGGCACGGCTTGAAATTGATTTAAGCAACGAATTGGAGGATTAAAATTAACAAAACCAGTGGGGATTATTTGGATATCCACCTAATACTTGGATGATGTCATTTTTGGAATTAACAACTGAACAAATCATCAACAACTGGATGGTGATTTATGTGTTTAGACTAACTACTGAACAAATCATTTTTTCTGACTGACGACTACTGTAACATGTCTGAACATATCATCAAACATTGAATGATTCTTCTCTTTGACCAACTGAACATGACACCAAAATTTGATCATGTATCAAATTAACAAGTGATCAAGTACATTCAAGTACCAAACTATTGAGCATGAGGAGTATAGTTACACCCAAAAATCATGATAGCTTTATCTGAAACATGACTAATTTTCATATCTGGGACATGAAAATCACCCCAAAAATTCTACTGCCAAGGTCGGGCGCCACTCCGGAGGACTATGCGGCGCTGACGCCAGCGCAGCAGGCGGCCATCATGGAGGGCGCCATGAATGGCGCCTCCGGCGTTGGATGTGGGATTTGACGGTGAAAAATTGGCGGTTGAATGGCGGAAATTGGTGGTTTTATGGTGAACATTTGGCGGGTTTATGAGGAAATTTGGCGGTTTTTATGAGGGACATGGGTGGTTTTATGGCGATGTTCGTGGACGTTGAAATATATGGGATGTTACGATGAGATCTTGGGATTGGGGATGGCGATTTGCTGGAATTTTTGTCGTTTTTTTGAGGATTTGCTAGCAATGTGTAAAACTCCAGGAGATTCTGTGGGATAGATATCATCCAACATGTATTGGCTGGTTTAATATTGGAATTTGCCGCCAAGAATGGGAATTAAAATTCAAAGTGGGGATGAAGTGAGGATTTTTGGAAGACTAAAAAGGCACCAGGCTTTCCTTTTTTTTGGTTTTCTTTTGGGAAACTGCTGATGGCCGGACTCCACCTATCTTGAAGCTTTCCAGTGCGTGATACCACTGATCTTCACCAAGGTTTAAAACCCACGTGTTTCCGTAGGTTTCCAGTTATAGAGTGGTGTGAAACCATGTGAAACCCATCCAAGCGATACTTTAAAAAGCGTGGAGATACCATGAAAAATGCCATGAAATGCCATCGAAATCCAATGGCTCGCCTAGTTGCAACACGATTTACAGAGTGATTTTTTTTAGGAAGGAGGTAGTTACTAATCTGTTCTAACTTCAAAAAAATACAAATTACTACCAAAAACATCCAAAAACCTACCAATTTCCGTTTTTCTTTTTCTGCAATGAATCACACATATGATCATATATAGTAATCTCATGATTCCAGAAATCCTGTAGCTCTTTTCTACAGAAATACCATGGAAAATAACTAAAATGACTATATCGAATATCTCATGATATCTCATGTTTGTTCTTCACCCTTCAGCTGCTAAGCAGCTAAGGAATGATGGATGAGATGAATCGGCTTTGCCTCATCATGTGCCTGGTGGGTGTTGCAAACATCGTGGCCGCCACCCTGTGACCTGTCAGACCTGTCTGTAAACTGCGAAACATCTGGAGATTAGTTGCCGATTAAAACTGTACAAAATCAAGGCATGGTAGTGCCCATAGGATCCATGTATGGAATATTTACCTACATTTGGGTCATATATGGGGAAAATGTTGGTAAATACTCCATACATTCCTTCAGCATATGGGGTGTACAATGGTTGATGCGATGGGATGTTACATCGATTTCTGAGTTGTGTCATAACTTGGTGGGATTAAAACGACCAAGTTACGGCAGTTTTCATGGGAAAATTGTGACAAATCCACAGCATTCCACAGCTGCAGTTTCAGTGGGATGGCGAGCATCCAAAAGTTTCGACGTACCCTCTGGTTATGTCAAAATAGCTAATTATTGAAAATGGCAATTTCTAGTGGATTTTCCCATGAAACATGGTGATTTTCCATAGCTTTTTGTCTGTTTACCAGAGGGTATTGTCAATGATCCAGATTTTTGCTGAGGTTCTCCGAATGTGTCTCGTTTAGAAAGGGGGGAATACCTTATCCCATCTAGACATGAGATATGAAATTTCTTGCGGGATATATCTAAGATTGCTATGTACCCACTGGTAATCAAGCATGGCAATGGAAAATCCACCATTTATAGATGACTTTCCCAGCTAGAAACCTCATTGATTGGATTTTCTATCTTGCCACGTTTGATTGCGGGTGACCTAACATCAATTTTGTTTATTTTTCCATATATAGATATAGGAATAATAATCCCAAACGACTCATATTTTTCAGAGGGGTTGAAACCACCGACCAGATTCGAATTTGTCTCCTTCATTTCATGGAGGTCTTGTCAGAGAATTTCCCTTGAAAGTCCACCATTCATAGAGGATTTTCCCATGAAAAACCTTCTATTTTAAATGGATATGTCCCATGAAAATCTCCCATTTCAAACCAACGGATTGTCAACATGTTCATTGGGAGATTTTCATGGGACATGTTGATTGGTTGAACATGTTGAAATGGTTATGATGGGATTGTCAACATGTTCAAGCAACCACATCCCTGAGGCAGGGTGCCTGCTTCAAGATCTTCGCTGAAAACCAGGCCCGCCGATGTTGGATATACGGAAGATGGTGCTGCCACAGGTAGATTTCTCTGACACTTCCTGGGGGGCCACTGAGACTGGGAGTTGTTGTCTCGACTGCTGTTTTTCCGCACCTCGAGGCCCGCAAGTTCCGCATCGAGTACTTCGACATTGTGCTCCACCAGGAGCTATCCAGGGAAAACAAAAACCCTGGGAGCATGGCGAGATCCCCAAGTTCACCATTAGGGTTTCAATACGAAAACGGTCGTTTATGACTTGGATGATTTGGAGGAGTCCCATGACTTAGGAAACCTCTCATCTTGAAATTGGGATCTTCAAGCGAAGCAGATGATTTTTTGGAACATGAGGGGAATCCTTAATCCTTGCTCTGGAAATAGAATGGAATAGTGTTGGGCAACCAACAAATATGGAACATATCTAAGCCATGCATGAAGACAGGAGAGCAACGATCCCTAAAAATTTGTGGGTCATTCTGGATCAATATTTGCGTACTAAGTTACCAGGGTACTGAGATGACCTCTGAAATTTATTTTTATAACATCTAATTAAGATCTAATTAACATGCAATACACAGTAATAATTAACATCAATCAACATCAATTAACATATCAATCATCAGTCAATAAGAATGAACTGCTATTCATTAATATCAATTAACATCAATTGTCAAAGTAGTGAATCATCAGTTAACCTCTCATGGTTTGATTTCTAACCCCATTAACACCCTATAGTTATTTAAACTATAATCCAACTTAGCTATCATAAATCAGCTATAAATATAAATCCAATGAAACATCACTATTCTTGGTGGTTAACCAGCTGATCACATAGTTAACATCTATGAACTGTAGTTGATTATATTATTAACCCAAGAACATAGTAGTTAACCCTAGTTAAACTTACTACAGACAAAGGTATAGTTACTGTATATCCCCCAAAAACCCTAGTTAACCATAGTTTATAACCCCATTAACTATGATTATCTATAATTATATCATAGTATATACCCCTTTTTTAACCTCAATTAACATTATTAACTATAGTTCACCTCTATTTAGCCATCAATTAATAGTTGATTTACCCATCAATAGCATGGTGGATCTTTCATAGTTTTTTGATGTTTTTTTATATGTTTACCAGAGGGTAACCTCTTATGACATCATTAATCATCATTAATCATCATTAGTCATCCATTATTAACCATTATTTTTATGATGTAATCCATGATTAACCATATATTATTATTATTAACCATATATGGAGGATTAACCATTATTATTAACCATTATTATTAACCATTATGAACCATATATTTTTCAGAAGGGTAGGGTTCAACCACCAACCAGTTATGAATTCAGCGCCTCAGGACGTGAGCTGGTTCGACCTCAAGGAGATCGCCGCATTGCCCTCGGAGATCAACGACGACTTGGTGCGCCGGTGGGTTTGCGGCTGAAACGTATGGGAAAACCAAGGGAAAACCAGGGAAAACCAGGGGAAAACCAGGGAAAACCATGCATAACTCGTCAAAAATCCAGAGGTTCATCATCATGTGTCCTTCATTTTCCCAGGATTTGCCTATGAAAATTGCACAACATTGACATTTATTGGGGGTATACAAATGGGTATGCTGTGATTTTTGGAAACATGCAAATTAATTAGTTTTGCTGTCAAGCATGTTTTGGATTCTGCCGGAATCATCCCCTTGTTTAGGCAATGTCTGAAACAGAACATGAACCCACCCGCCACCCAACGTTTTGTAGTTTTGACGTAGAATGTGTACTGGACAGTAGTTGCAAGCCTTTTCAGGGTAGCATAAATGCGAAACCACACCAACTGCATGCATCCACAAACGTCCAAATGCCAATTTGTGTGTGGTAAAATCTCAGTGTTGAGGATATTTCATCCTTTTAGTTCGACCTGGCATCCCAATGGGGTCTGGAATTCAGGAGAAGATCCAGGACGCATTTGGCGACAAATTTGGGATGCTTGGCGGCAAGTTTCCTACGAAATATGTGGGTGGTCTCTTCCAGCCAGGGTTTGAGAGGGAATGTGGGGGATCCATTTTCCTGGGTGAACCTTGGAACGCGAGTGATTTTTGCAGAGATTAGCAGCTGATTGGCAATTCCGCCTGGAAAGGCTGCTGGAAAGTTGTTCCAAGGTTCAATTGGCTTCAATCATCATATTGTTGAGAAGAATATCCTTGTTTGTCCTGAGCCTTCAAACATGTTTGGCCGAATACTTTCCGTAGATCTGGTAATTTAACACAGCTATTGAAAATGGCACATTTAGTTCGTTGATTTACCTATTAGTGATTTTCCATAGTTTACCCATTAAAAATGGTGATTTCCCACAGTTTACCCATGAAAAATGGTGATTTTCCATCGTTTTTTGTATGTTTACCAGGCCGAGCATCTTTCAAATGGCCACCTTGCCCCTGGAGTTTCCAAGGAACGGCATCATGTCAGGCTCTGCCTTCATCGGTGGCTTTGCTTGCGCCTTTGGCCTGGGTGCCTTGGTATCCCTTGGTGCAGAGGTTGGGAATTCTCTGATGCGGTTGGCTATCTGGGTATGGGTCAATACCTATAGATCTGGGTAAATTTCATCACGACCTCACTGGTCTCCTGAACCCTGGAATCATGGTTTTTATATGGGACATCATCCTCAAATGGCCCAACTATTCAGGTTAGTGAAATATTATAATTTACCCAGATAGATACATTTTTACTGGGATGAACATCCATAAATCCCAGCTATGACTTGGGGTTCACGGCACGGTACCAGGGTTTTGACCTTTTGACCCATCCCCATCTATCTCCCAAGGTTTGAAGGTCAAAAGTGGTGTTTGATGGGCCTTGATGGTTCATAATATGTGCACAATATGTTAATAGTATGTTAAGAATATGCTGATAATTTCTTAACATACTATTAACATACTATTAACATACTATTAATTAACATACTATGAACCCTCAATGGTTAATAATTATGTACTATTAATGATATCCTAAGATTTCATGTTTGAATTTTGAATCCCCATGGGCTGAGGAGTTCACCATGACACAACGGTGATCGAACTGCAGGTTGGCTCGTGGCGCTGGTGATGTGTGCCATGCTGCCCTTCATGGGAGTTGGAGCTGCCGTCATGGGAAAGGCAGCCGAGTTGACGCCATTGGAATGGTGAGAATTGTAACCGCTCCTTTGGTGCTTGCGGGGGGGCCGGCCAAAGGTCAGGTGCCTTATTTCAGCCATGTTCAGCTTAGTGGATCATTGATAAACTATTATAAATTATAAACTATACTGATTGGTGGTTGGGAACATTTGGATTATTTTTCCATATATTGGGAATGTCATCATCCCAACTGACTCATATTTTTCAGAGGGGTAGGTATACCACCAACCAGAAATGTTCTGTTTCAGGATTCAGGGCTTGCGCCACTGGTTTTAAGAAACCCCCATCAGCTTGGAATCATAACGCTTGGAGGGAAAGAAATTGCAATCAATTTGTTGGTTGAATTGAAATGTAAAGCTCATAATTTTCCAGGGAACCATATATGTTGTTGCCCACCCCAAATATATAAATATGATATGGGGTTTTCCCTGTAGATATTCCCTCCAAGTTTGGGGCTCCCAACATATCCCGCCATGGCAGCAGGCGGTTCAGGAAATTCAGATGGAATCTCAGAGTTGGTACGCCAAGGCTGCTACAGTCGTCGAGGAGCCGCGAAGCAAGCTTCTTCGTGGTGAGTTGGTCGACATCATGATCCAACATGGATTGGTTTTCACGTGAATTTTATAGGAAAGCCCAATATTTAATGGAAAATCTAGGAAAATCCAACATGACCAATGTTTATGGGAACATGGATTGGTTTTCACGTGAGATTTTATAGGAAAGCCCCATGATCTTCATGGGAAAATCGATGGTTTCCGGTTGAGATTGTCCCAGAAAAAACAAGGATTGCCAAAACATGGGGATTGTTTGAGGGTGAACACGTGGCATCCCCAAGTCACTAAATGTCGAACGACTTTAGCGAGCGGCAAACCACCAAAGAAAACAATTCTTCAAAAAGACAAACTGTGGGTTGTATTTTCAATCCTATGAGGCAGATTCTCAATTCTAATTGAGGTACTGTGGTAAACCAAATGGCATTACAAATGCGTTGGTCGTTCCTTCCTATGCAACGAACGTCCTGATATCAGGCATGCTACTTGACCAACGTCCATTTCCGTTGATTGGATATCCCACGGTTTCTGCTTAAGTGTCCTTTTTTTTAGCTTCTGCTCCAGTTTTCCACTTCTGTTGCTTCACAAATGTTGGTTGAACCTCCACGCCCATGTCTGCTGATTAACTTCACTTGGTAGTTTCTAGCCCACCATTCAATAGGTAGGAATATCACGGATAATATATGATAATATCACCATATATCACCCAATTTTTATAAGTTGATTACTCTCATATCTCCCAATTGTTCTTGGTTGATTCCCCATGAAATAGACATGTGAGTCATCAAATATAGGAATATCATACTCATAATATCTCATAATCATATCACCACGTTATGCTTCCCAAGTGTTCTATGCTTCCCATAGTTCGATTAACATGTCCTAGATTTGAATTCATATCAGAATTAGAGATTTCCCAATATGATTCGCGGTTTTCAAACTTTTTGTATAGACATTTAAGCCATCAAAGCCATCAAATTTCAGAATAGTTATGATTGACCAAGTCTTGTTGATGGATTCCCCCAAGAAAAAAAACCTCACCAGTTTTCCACCAAACACCAGGAGTATTCCCCAAGAAAAACCTCAGCAGTTTTCCACCAGGAGTGTCTCTACTCCATGCGCACGGTGGTCGCCTTTGGCGGCGAGTTTAAGGAGCTCAGCAAATTCCAGGCCGCTGTGGTGCAAGCCCGGCGAGGCCGGCCGCGGGCGGCGTGGGAAGTTGTCCCCTTGGGGTTCTTTGAATGGAGGGTTTCAGCATGGAAAATGGAGAGTTCAATGGATTTCACGTGATTTGAAGATGAAGGATATGGGTTTCAACATGATCATGATGTTTAGCTGTTTGATCATGAAAAACGAACCAAAATTGGGGTTTTGTCCATGAAACATGAGGATTGACACATCAAAAATAAGCTGTTAATGAGCAGAACAAGATAGAAAATTGATATTCACCAGAAAAACAGGAAGATACCCAAGTTATGAATTTATGAACAACAATGAGAAACCACTGAAATGTGGATCACTTTGTTAAATCTTTCTTGAAGATGTTCAAAAAAAACAACTCCAGATACATCTACTCCAGTGACTCGCATGGGTTCCCCTGAATCCCAGTCCATCTGCAGTCCCCCATCCTAGCCGAAGTCATCCACAGGCGGTGTCCGCAATGGCTTCAAGATCGGCTTGGGAATGGGCTACACCATGATGATCGTTTTCTTCGGCTATGCCCTGGCCTTTTGGTTCGGCATGACTCTTCGTTTCCTGGAGCTGAGGCGGAATTTTTTGGGTATGTTCCCAGCGATTTTTATTGCCAGAGGAAATAGGGAATCTACAGGATCAATTGGGAAGAACTCATGAAAATCCATGAAAATCCATGAAAATCCATGAAAATCCATGAAAATCCATGAAAATCCCATAGTTACATAGTTCGTCATCATTTTCCACATGAAGATAGCTCAATTGGTCTCCCAGTGGTTTTTCTTTCCGATTCCAAGGCTACAACGGCTCGATCAACACCTCCACCGGAAAGGAATGGCAGCCAGGAAACATCATGGCCATCTTCTTCTGCGTCTTTATTGGCAGCTTCATGACGCTTGGAACGGAACTGGGAGAGTTGTGTTTGTTTAGCAAGTCATACTTTAGTAGTTTGTTAAAAGAGAAACAATAACAAATGCTGTGATACATTGTGATGATGACATGTTTTTGGTCGGGACAGACATCCATAACCATCATTCATGTAGCATATAGCCATGTTTGAGCTTGCCAGGGCAACAGGGTTTATCCATCCCCAAGATTCCCATAACAGGCCCACTACATGTCCCTTAAAGATCGCCAGTGATGATGGTGACGGTGGTGAACTTCCCAAATGCGTAGCTGGAAGTCATAGCTTTCAGTGACTATAGCCATCAATCCCAAGTTCCAGTATCAGAAAACACATATTCCAGTGGCAGGTAGTCAGAAGCTCTAGCTGAATCTAACAAAAATCACTCGTAACCTATAACCTAAAGTTCCGACTCTAACCATACAGTTCCAACTTCCAACATCGTCCCCATCCCCATTGCGACTTCCAATTTAATAATTTCCAACTTCCAGAAAGTGCAATCACCTTAACATCACCAACATGGTATCATCCATAATATCTTCATGTTACCAATAACCATTCAAACCCAAGTTCCAGTCCCAAAAAGCACATCTTCAAGATCCATCAACATCCTTCAAGCTGTTCTATACCTTCAAGTAAGGATTCTTAAATCAAGTTGCTCTACCTTCAAGTGTATCAAGTTATAAGTTCTCAACCTATCAACTAATATTGGTTGGTGGTTTGGAACATGAATGGATTATGACTTTCCAGAAACAGTTGGGAATGGAAAATCATCCCAACTGACAAATTCATATTCTTCAGAGGGGTAGGTCAACCACCAACCAGTATTTCCCAGTCATCATCCATATTTTAATGGTATTTTCCACCAGATTAACCATCCAGTCATCATCCATTGATAGATGGGGATTGAAACCAACCACCAGTAATCATTGATAAACCATGATAAACCTAATATTTATTATTCAAGATCCTTAACCATTAATATTAACCATATAATATTATATTAGCCATTATTAACAGTATATTAACAGCTATACTAACCATCTCCCATCAGTGGTTGCCACCCATCCCATGCCATCCATCCATCGTCACGCCTCGTCGCAGGGTTGGCAACCTGGACCCCAGCATCAAGGCCATGCAGGCGGCGCGCATGGCCGCCGGACGCTTCTTCCAGGTGGATGGATCGGCTATCGGTGGGATGGGACCATCGGCCATGGGAGGATTTTTGGGGAGTACCCCTCATGACTATGGAAATATATATATATATATAATATAATAATAGATATTATATATATATAATAGTTATTTATATATATATATAATAGTTTATATATATATATATGGATCATCGATCTACAATCAACAAATTGGTGACATATATTGGGTTTTATATAATTGTAGAGCTCAAATTCGATGATATTGTGTTTTCTGGGTGTCTTCTGAGTATAGTTGACTTCACATGAATTCCAAGAAGGTTGACGAAGTCAAGGTTTAGCTCGTTGTCCCATGTTGTCCCTCCAAAACCCACGGTTTCCAGTTTCGATTTTTCCAACTTAGTGTAACTCACTCCACTCAGATCCTCATTTTCCATACAATTCCCAGTTTGGGGTTTGTTAAAACCATGCTAAAACCACGGGTTTCCCCTTGGAAAAACGGTCCCCAACGTCACGTTCGGAGGCCAAGGAGAACAAGCCCACGATCCAATGCCGTGGAACGGACAGTCGGCAGGCGAAGTGGGGAATCCCATCCGGTGCGATGGAAAGAAACAACAGTGGATGGTTTAATGATATGCCCATAGGATCCATGTATGGTATATATGCTAACATTGGGGGTATATTGATGGTAAATGTTACCATATATAGCATACATGGATCCTATGGGATGTAATATGTAATTTAATGGTGATAAATAATAATGGTGGTGTAATATCTAATAAATAATGGATATAATGATGGTTTATATCAATCATATCATTATGGTTTAGTATCATTATGTTTTACATCCAGTGGTTTATTATACTGTTAGATAATGATGGTATAATATCTAATAAATGATGGTGCCAGATATGTAACAAATATCGGTCCTAATATATGATTGTGCCAGATATTATGATAATATGTATATAATATGAAATAATATGATGGTTTAATGTTTAATATCTAATATATATTATATATGGTGTTCGTTCCCTTTAGGTATTTTTTTGAGCATGGTAATTGACGAAAAATGGATCAACCAGCTAATTAAGATATGATATATTATTGATGATGCATCTCGTAGGCACAGTATATGAACGACAACATGGGGATGTGTCAATGGTTGGTCTAGCGGCTTGAGTGACAAGTTGGTTACTACCCAATCTATCGGGGATGATGGATGATGGGCTTTCCTCAGTCGTGAACCTCGGAAATCATCAGAAGCTGACTGGCAGGAGTTGACCAGCATCGAGAAATTCGAATTCCAATCTGTGTCTTTCTTCTACCCGGTTGCTTGAGTCGCATATTGGTGCCAGGCTGGATGTGAAAAAATCTTCAAATCTCAACCCTGAGAACCCAAGATGACGGACCAAACTTAGGAGCTCAAGATTTTTTTCATCCCATTGATGTGAACAATGTTCAAAAACACTTGTTGATGACTTGTTCGGGAGCTATACTATCCTTATTTTTTCTTGGCCATTATCACCATCACGGGAAATCCATTCCTTCTGAACCAATCAGGATATCTCATTATACCATCTTTGCTGAGGAAATCCAAATCAAAAGTATTAAATCAAGGTTAAGTCACCGTTAAGTCCCGATGACCGAATAACAAGGAAAGATATGTCCATTCTTAGATTAATCAAGCACCACTACAGTAAATCCCAATAAATCCATTATTAGATTATTGAATCAATTTAATGCCCAAAATCCCAAACATCCCAAAAATCTCAGTAGTCCCAATAAATGCCAATGAACTTATCAAATCCCTACAAAGCTATTAAATCCCAATCATCGGATGGTTTGGTTGGCTGTATCACATTCATCCCAGATTGTTTGTTAAATCACCATGAAAAATCACCATTGAATCACCAATCATCACCATTAAAGCCCTATGACATCACCTTTGAAATCCTTAGGAAATCCCCATGAAATCCTTAGGAAATCCCTATTGAAATCTCCATAAATCCCCTATGAAATCCCTCGGAAATCCTTAGGAAATCCCATGAAAATCCCTATGAAATCCCTAGAAATCACCATGAAATCCCCATTGAAGTCCCGTAGAAACGGGCCATGCCGCCGAGGCGCGTCCCGAAGTGAAGATCCTCAACGGCCTCTCGCTGACCTTGCAGCGCGGCCAGAAGGCCGCCGTGGTCGGCGAGTCCGGCTCCGGCAAGTCCACGGCGCCCCGGACGATGGGAAGAAACATATGAGCAGGTGGTGACGATGTGTATTGTTTATAGTAATTAATGAATGTATAATCAATATCATTAGTAATATTATCAATATAATATAGAATAAGTTTATCTATAATCCATGATTATATATAATTGATAAATTAGTGTTGTATAGTATGAAACATGGATTATGTAATTATCAATATATCAATTATTGTATTATTCAGAATGTTGATTGAATTATGTACTATATCAGAATATATCACAAGTTCAAGTGATGGATGGAAGTGATAGATGGTGGATATGGTGGAATAGTGTTTGAACCGGAAAATGGATGAGAATATAAGAATGGATGATACATATATTTTTGTTGCGAAGGCTGGAAACGGTTGGGGCTTTGAAGCATGCAAGAACGTTGAGACGCGGCATCAACAAACCGACCATTCACCAATGAGGTCATGGCGCTGTTGGAACGCTTCTATGACCCCAGCTCTGGTGTGGTGCAGGCGGTCCTGGCTGTGAAGCTGGAGCTGTGGAAAATACGGTGGATTTATGATGATTTACCCTCTGGTAATTTAACATAGCTTATTGAAAATGGCCATTTATAGTGGATTTTCCCATTGAAAATGGTGATTTTCCATAGCTATGTTAGTTTACCAGAGGGTATGATTTATTTGAACAACTGTGGGAAACATCTGGGTTAATATGGATGAATGGGAAAGAATGAACATGACCCTCACCAAATGGTCGATTTTTTCGTGGAAAGTAGTCTTTCAAGTCCAACTCATCACAAAGTCCATGTTGGTTGGGTCGATGGTAATCTCTGCATCAATTGCAGGTCTTTCAGTTTAGTTTTCTGTGCAGTTGTTTACTCGTCGCATTTGTGCAGAAATCATGTCCCGTCCTATGGTTGGACATCGTTGGTCATGTCTTTCTGTGTGTGTGTTTAATGTTGGAATATGTTGGTTACCCTCTGGGGAACGTTTACATAGCTATTGAAAATTGCCCAGTCGAAATAGTTGATTGTCCCATCAATAGCATGGTGGATCTTCCCATAGCTTTTCGTTAGTTTACCATGTTGGTTAATGCGGTGTTTACCAACCAGCCATGGGGATTTTTGTTTTTACTAACCAGCCATTTCTGCTGTTTTTTTCCAGGTGAACGGCCATGACATGAAGAACTTCAAGACGAGTTCCCTGCGCAGGCGGGCAGGTTAAAAGTGGCACCATGGTGCTGGGGTGTGGTTTCTTCGTGGGTTTTAAGAACTGAATATGTCAGACGTGAATCGTGATGAAAAATTGATGTTGATCGAATCCAGGAAAAATTCAAGTCCTTGATGGATCTATTGATGTTGATAGAAGATGTATTTGATGTATTTGATGTTTAAGAACTGAACATGTCATGTCAATTCAAGTCCTTTTTTGTCGTGTTGAGTCAATGCTCCAAGTGAATTTGGACCATTTTAGACCCCCCGGACCGACCCCTCAAACAATTTTCCCACGGGCCCAACGACCTGGGCGCCAGGTGCATTGGATACGTGGGGCAGGAGCCTGTGCTCTTCGCCAGCTCGATCAAACACAACATCATGCAGGGCTTCCCCAACGCCTCCAAGGCAGGAGATCAACTAAGCAACGCTCTACGGAGAGTTTTTCGGGCGATAGCTGAGATTTCCCAGGCAGCGTTTTGGGGTGTATCTTATCCCGATCCTCAAGTGACATCCAATCGTTGATTTAAAAGCCCCTGTTTAGTTGTTTTCCCTAGTATTGGAATTGGAATGTATTATATAAACATATATAAACATTATGAAACCATCAATTCCAGAGGTCCAATAATGTTAATCTGTTAATCATGATGCATGCCCCCAAATCTTGGCTCACCCCATAGGTTCAGGTTCCCACATCAATCCCCAATGAGACCTAGCAAATCCCTATCTGGTTGGTGGTGACTGGAACATGAATGGATTATGACTTTCCAGAAACAGTTGGGAATGGAAAATCATCCCAATCTGACGACCTCACGAAGTCATATTTTTCAGAGGGGTAGGTTGAAACATGTAGGTATACCACCAAGCAGTATTTCCCAGTCATCATCCATATTTTAATGATAGTTTCCACCAGATTAACCATCCAGTCATCATCCATTGAAACCACCAACCAGCTATGGCAGCTATGGTGAAATCCCCATGGACAGACCACCCGTTTCTCAACGGATCGCAGGAAGACTTTCAGCAGGCCTGCGATGATGCCCAGCTGGGTTTTGTGGATAGCCTGCCGGCACCTTGGCAACGATGGCAACGATGGGATTTTGGGGATATGGGGATATAGCCCATGAGACAATATGGATATAATATGGATATGATTCATTCCATGTCATAGGAAATTGTTGTTCTATGATTATCATGTTTTCTGATCTCCAACATGGACTCCAAAAATTGGCTTGGCTATTGTCTGGTAGACGAAGATAGCTCTGGAAGCGGCCCATGTTGTTGGGATTCACCTCAAAATGGTGGAGTTCCCTGCGGCGAGGAAAAATACAACACCTTCGTGGGAGCTGGTGGCGGTCAGTTGTCAGGCATGGGATCGTAGGCATTCGAGCATTTTGATACTTTGGGATCCATTTCAAGAAACCTCCATAGTTCGCAGCTTGCGAACTGGAGAATCATCAAAATAAACGGTAAATCATCGAACTTGAGAAACGGATCATGACTTTCACGGCAAACTGTTAAAGGTGCTGAAGGTCATCGTCCATGGTAAACTGTTCATGGCTGGATTTACCAACAGTTCCCGTCATCAATCATTATATCTCCATGATGTGTTTCCCAGTACATGCATGATATACTCAAATATACTCAATATATCTCCATGATATTGCCATTGTTACCACTACATAGATAATATATTGATAATATACCATCACCCGATCATTGTGACCATTGACCACACCATTCGCATAAAAAACGGATAATTCATGTACGGTTTACTATTGGGTTTAGCACATTATTGACCAATGGTAATTGATGTTATGTGGCAATAGTAACCCACGTCTATTGCTAGTGGGTTTACCACAGGCCCAATTGTTGGATCATTTGGGCAATTTAACACGCAACATCACCTAATTTGAAGGAGTACTACTGTTGATGGTTGCGAAATCCTGCACCACCTTGGATGGCTGAAACCCTATAATGGGATGTTTACCACCTATCAACTGGTGCAGGATTTCTTCCATCAACAGTAGTACTGTAAATGATCCCAAAAAATCGGCCATGGCTTCCAGAGCGACATAATCACCAGCTATGGTTCCAGCTGGTTTCTCCCTTTGTTGGTCCCATCATATGAACGAGCCATTCAACAATGCCCTGATGGGCGCAGGGTCGCTTTATGGCACTGGGATTAAGCCACAAAAAGTCATCAAAACCACCATGAGTGGTTATACAATGTTATACATCACTATTCTTGGATTATAAATTAATCCACTAATGATATAAGGTATATATATATATATATTATAAATTTAATGGTTATTAATATCTACTAATTATAGGTTTAAGTCACTATTCATGGATATATATATATATATATATATCACTAATTAACCACTATTAACCACTATTAACCACTAACCACTAAGCGGACAGGCGGCCAGAAGCAACGTATCGCCATCGCTCGGGCCTTGCTGAAGAAGGCGCGGCGCGGCGATGCGCGGCGCGGCGCCGGAACGGAAAGGTTTTTTTGGGGATCAACGGAGCTGCGGAGCTTTCGGTAGCCCAAGACTCCATGGGATTCAAGATGTATACATAATACCCTTTGGTAAACTAACATTTTTAATGGGAAAACTATGGCAAATCACCATTTTTAATGGGAAAACGATGGAAAGGATGTACCCTCTGGTAATGACTAACAGTTTGCTATTGAAAATGGCCCATTGAAATAGTGAGTTTTCCCATTAATAGCATGGTGATTTTCCATCGTTATGTAAACGTTTACCAGAGGGTATACATAATACCCTTTGGTAAACATACAAAAAACTATGGAAAGATCCACCATGCTATTGATGGGTAAATCAACTATTTCGACTGGGCCATGTTCAATAGCTATGTAAACGTTTACCAGAGGGTATATGATATGAATATATATATATATATGTTTATATATGTATATGTTTATATCAATGAGGAAATTAAATTCGAAAAGACGGGGCGATGAAAAAACGGCCATCAAAAAACAATGAATGAATGATAACATAATATGGGGATGGTGAAGTTGGGGGATGATGACATTTTAAGAATCATATGGGGTGATATTATGAATCATATGGGATTACATAAGTAAATCGGGAACGATGAACACATATGGAGATGACATTTCAATGGAGATATGTATATGTCTAATTGTTTGGAGATTATCATGTTTAAATCGGTATTCTTTTATGGAGACACAATTGGCAATGACTAAACAATATATATATATGTATAATATTATAATTATATGAAGAAAACATAAGGAAACAATATTTTTACAGCCATGGAAATAGTGAAAGCATGGATAATGGACTGTCAATTAATGGGGAGATATTGAGGACACACGTTTTAATATCTATTAACCATCAGCAGTAGAAGGTTTTAACGGTAGTTTTCAAGCAACATTGAAACCACTCTGCTATTGGTTCACATCCCCCTCACCACACCAATGTTGGGACCCCATCCCCCTTGAACTTGGTTTGTTCGGCCACCCCAGTTGCGGTGACAACCCCCTTATATGCTTAAAATTCGCCCAATAATTTCAGTGGTTGCCGGTGGTACATGAACCCTTACCCTCTGGTTATTTATCATGGCCATGGAAAATGGCCCATAGAAATAGATGGTTTACCTATTAAAAATGCTGGATCTTTCCATGGCTATGTTAGTCATCACCAGAGGGTAATCCATGACATTTCAGCAGTTTCCTGTCTCTTACCCTGGCAATCAGCCTATGGCTATAGAAAATCCAAAATCTTTCCGAGGGAAAACCATCTACCATGTCGGATCTCCCTAACACGGGTCGCAGTTTGACCCATGTTGAGCCATCCGCACAACATCTCCGCCATGCACTCGTTTTTGTTTGACAATCGGGCAGTGGTACCCCCATGTATATCTAATTTAGGGCCACTTCAATAGGGACAAATGCTGATTACAGTATATCTGATTTGATTCTCCAAAAATCTCTGTGCTTTTCCATCATTTTCCCATCATTTTCCCAGCATTTTCCCATCATTTTCCCAGCATTTCTCCCCTTTCTTCACCCCCTTGGGAAAGCCGCACGTTCTAAGGCCTCCTTCCTCTTCCTGGATGAGACCACCAGTGCCTTGGACAACAACTCGGAGAAGATGATCCAGCAGACCATCGACAGCATCAGCCGCCTGGCGGCCATCACATCCTTCTTCGATGGGATGCCTGGGATGCCTGGGATCGAAACATTTTTTTTCGCCATCTTTTTTTGGGGACCGGACCGGAAATCCCAAAAAAAATCCAGGCGGATCTGTCCAACCTTTTTTTGGGAGGTGTCCGATTTGGGTAGCCAGCCTATGGGTACCCAAATCATCCAGTGTTTGATCGTTTTTGGGTGGGATGTTCTCGGATGTTCCATGAAATGTCAACCATCCAGCCATTACCCTCTGGTAAACGTTTACATAGCTATTGAAAATTGCCATAGAAATAGTGGATTTACCATTAAAAATGGTGATTTTCCATAGCTATGTTAGTCACTACCAGAGGGTACCCCCATGACTAACATCCCAGGTTCCAAAGCAGAGAATGGCTTGGGCATCGCTGCACGGCGGCATCGAAATCGATCAAGAACACCTGGCAAAATCAGGGATTTTAGTGGATATGAATGGAATATTCATGGATTACCTGGTTGGTGGTGACCGGAACATGAATGGATGATGACTTTCCATATATTGGGAATGTCATGATCCCAACTGACGAACTCCATGATTTTTCAGAGGGGTAGGGCTCAACCACCAACCAGTATTTCCCAGTCATCATCCATATTTTCATGGTATGTTCCACCAGATTCAACCATCCAGTCATCATCCATTGATATGAATGCATAATGTGGTTTCAACATGTTTCAACGGATTCGCCAAGAAAACGTTGCCCAAAAAACGAGGAAAGTTCACGGGAACGGTTGGTTGGATGATTTGACCAAAAAGCAACAGCCCATGCTATGGGGGATGGTGGCATGGATATGGGATGACCATACCCCATGATATAATCCCATGTTCACTCCCATTGTTGATCATTAATTCCCAAAGTCTAATTATTATTATTTTATTATCCCTGTGGTTGGGTATTCCATTATTCCATTATTCCAGTATCATCCCTATGCTTTAAATCCCATGAGTATTGGCCATCCCATTGTTATCCCTATGGTTAATTTCCCTAAAAAACAAACTATTGTTGATGAAATCCCATGACTCTTCCATTATCATGATTGTCTATTTATATATAGTTGGATATAGTTGGTATCTATAATCTATATCTATCAAGTCTCTATAGTCAATAGATATCTATAGTAATGTCAACCCTGGATCAATAAACCTCCAGATTGTTTAATTGGGGGGTACCATTTAAGTATCATATTGTGACTATTGGAAGGGTACCCCCCTAATTAATAAACAATGGTATGATTAAAATATTGGTATGATAATCCCATATAATCCCTAAATATGGGTATTATGTATAATGTCAACCCCGGATTAATAAACCATAGTAATATATAGTAATATCATAATAATGTTTAGTCTCATCTGGGGTTGACATTATTATGATCCCATGACGATCCCATGACGATCCCATGACGATCCCATGATAACTTGACCATGCCCTGAGGTCAGCATCGCTCACCGCTTGAGCACCGTACGTCGCGCGGCTGATGGGCCTCCTGGGTCATGTGTTACAGTTGGCTATGCTTAAGCCATTAAAGCCAGTTATTTCAATCATGATCATGTTAGTTAATGGGGAGGTTCATGGTGATTTTTCGCTATGTTTGTTATGGTTTGTCTTTTTTTGATGCTGATTTTCTATAGCTATGTTGAAGTGCCAGAGGGTAAGTGTCTTATAGCAACGCCCAAAAGGATAGAACTCTTTTCCAGTGGTTTGTAGATGATGCTGTCTCCCCTTTCAGTTTTTCTCTATTTGGGGGTTGCTATAGTACTTAGGAACAACGCAGTGAAGTGTCTCAAAGTGGTTGTAGTTTTCAGAACATGATGGTCCAGCTATATGGTGGGATCAAGATCCATCTAACAGTTATTTTGATGATGACAATCATGTTCCCTGTTAAACTAGCAATCCTCGATTCTTCTGGGTAAATTTCATCACGACCAAACCCTGTTCTCCCACTGGAATCATGGTTTTTATATGGGACATCCCCAAATGGCCGAACTATTCAGGTGAGTGAAATATTATAATTTACCCAGATTCTTGGACAAGCCCGGTTTTCGATGGCCTCTAAAGACCCGAAAGTTTCTCTTTCTCAAGATGGACTTTCTTTGGATCCTTTACACACGGACGCAGGATCAGATATGAAATTTTCGTTTTGGTAGAGAATGCCCGGCCTGGTAAACGTTTACAAAAAGCTATTGAAAATGCCCATAGACATAGTGGATTTACCCATTGAACATGGTGATATGGTGGATTTTTCCAGTTCGCTTTTTGTAAACGTTGACCAGGCCGGGTACCATCAATTTCCAACTTTGGGTCGATCCATAGAATCCCTACCTTTGGTCCAACCTTTTTAGAGTGCTACTCATGGCAGGGTCGATGGAAAAACATGGGGAAAATCTGAGGTAATTCGGACCTGATCTACGTGCTCAGTCGGGGCAGTCTTGTGGAGAAGGGTCGCTTGGCCGAAGCCTAAAAGACCTGATAGAACTTATGATTGGCCTCTGAAAAATGGAAACTTCACCCCACTTTAGGCCCATTACCCTCTGGTAAACGTTTACATAACTGTGGAAAATCACCATCTTTAATAGGTAAATCAACTATTTCTATGGCAATTGTCAATAGCAAACTGTTGGTCATTACCAGAGGGTTTTTTTCGAGGATGATGATCAACCAGTGGATGGACTGGGGTTTCCTGAAACGGGGGATACCCCAACAGCTGCATGGCCTATAATGTAAATCCATCTATGAATGGATGATTTGCGGGTATCCCCATGATAGGAAATCTCCAGCCGCGCGGTGCTGCAGGGAAGGTCATGACACGAGACAGCGGACTGGCTCAAGCCAGGTTCTGACATCGTTACATCAACAAAAACAATGGCTAATATGATACAGACACAATAAACAACATGCTTTACACATCGCGGTGCCATGCCCAAAAGATCCCAACAGCTCCGGTAGGCACACTTTTGAAAAAAAAACAACAGACATGACTTGCTTGTTTCCCTATAGTTGTCAACGTAACCCCTCAGAGTTGTTCGCTCTTTAAGTTGCCACCAGAAACCCAGTTCTTTCATTTTTTTCCAATGTGGGTTTGACATCCCCAACACCCCCCAAAGAAACATCTAGGGATGTCAAACCCAGTTCTTTCATTTTTAAGAAACCTTTTTTTTGGGAGGTTTGACATCCCCAACACCCCCGAAAGAATGTCCAGCTCCGGCTACGGCGAAGCTGGGGACATCGCGTTGCAGGTGCTCCAGCTCAACGGTGACCGATGGACCCTGCAGGTCGCCCCTGACCTCCAGGGCCGCGAGCTGCAGCGACTGGTGGCCAGGCGCCTTCCAAAGAAAGGTGCCAGGCCGGTGCTATACCACGGGGTGAAACAGCTGCGCTTGGACCAAAGCTTACAACAGCAAGGCATTGGGGCTGAGGCCGGGTGCTTTTTGTCGATGTTTTGGCGATTTGGTTGATTTTGAAGGAAATCCACTAGACATGGGAAGTCGTATATTATAAATGAAGATGTTCATAGATGTTCTATTTTGGGGGGGGTGCCTGGAGCAATTCCTAGGGCCTCAGCTTTTGTTGCTTGTTTAACCGTGGTTCCCAGAGCAGCAAGTCTTCATCCAAGGCGGGGAAGACGACGTTGTCCTGCACGTATCTTCCAACAGATTTGCCTGCAGCTTGGAATTTTATGACAGGTTTGCCCGTCGCGGAGCCAGAATTTGCATTGGAGGGCCTTACGCAAATCGCAGGGAAAGACAACAGAGCCAGGATTTCCTTGGAGCAGCTTGATGATGATTGGGACGAGCATACCCCTGAAGGATTTGCAGCTCTGTATTTGCAGCATCTCCCCCAAAGTCTTGAAACCTTGACTTTGGAGTATTGTCATCGCAGCCCACCCCTTTCACAAGTGACCTTCCCGAGCAACCTGCGCAGCTTGACTTTTGAGTCGGGCTTCAACCAGAGGCTTGAACGGGTGGCGTTGCCAAGCAAGCTACAAAGCTTGAACTTTGGTCTTGAATTTAACAAGAGTATTGAAAGAGTAACATTCCCGAGCAGCTTGCTAAGTTTGACGTTTGGTTGTGAGTTTGACAAAAGTCTCGAGCGAGTCATTCTGCCAAGCAATCTGCAAAGCCTGACTTTTGGAATGAAGTTCAACCAGAGCCTCGAAGGAGTAACTTTTCCCTCCAGCTTGAAAACATTGACATTTGGAGCGAACTTCAACCAGAGCCTTGCACGAGTGGCCTTGCCAAGCACCTTACACAGCTTGACTTTTGGGTGGGAATTCAATCAGAGTCTAGAACGAGTGACTTTGCCAAGTAGCCTTCAATGCCTACATTTTGGTGTTGAATTCAGTCAGAGTTTGGAACGAGTGATTTTACCCAGCAACTTGCGGATTTTATCCTTTGGCAGCAGGTTCAATCAGCGCCTTGAAACCTTGAATTTGCCAAGATCTCTCCAGAGTTTGGCCCTAGGTGGGACGCTATCAGACGTTGAAGCAGTTGTCTTGCCAAGCGCACTGCAAAGCGTGACATTTGGTTTTCAGTTCAACCGGAGCCTTGAAGGAGTGACCTTGCCAATCAAGCTGCAAAGTTTAACTTTTGGTCATGATTTCAACACCAGTCTCGAAGGAGCGACCTTCCCGGTGAGTCTACAAAGCTTGACTTTTGGTCATGGCTTTAACAAATCTCTTGAACGAGTCACTTTGCCAAGCAACCTGCAAAGTTTGAAACTGGGTGCAATGTTCAACCAAAGTCTTGAAGGAGTCACCTTGCCAAGCAAGTTGCAAAGCTTGACCGTGGGTGATGAGTTCAACCAGAGCCTTGAACGAGTTGATTTGCCAGACAGTTTGCAAAGTTTGACTATGGGTGATGGTTTCAACCAGAGCCTCGAAGGAGTAACTTTTCCCTCCAGCTTGAAAACATTGACATTTGGAGCGAACTTCAACCAGAGCCTTGCACGAGTGGCCTTGCCAAGCACCCTACAAAGCTTGACTTTTGGGCGAGAATTTAATCAGAGTCTAGAACGAGTGACTTTGCCCTCCAGCTTGAAAACATTAACATTTGGAGCGAACTTCAACCAGAGCCTTAAACGAGTTTCCTTGCCAAGCACCTTGCAAAGCTTGGCTCTCGGCGATGGTTTTCACTTTGGCGAAAGCTTTGAACAAATGACTCTGCCAAGCACTCTGAAAAGTCTCAGTGTCAGCTCTCGTTTGATTAGCATCCTCTGATTTCTACCGAGGCGGCCGGGAGAAAAAAAGACGTCCACATTTTTTCACCCCAACCCGAGCATGTTATGTACCACCTCCGTGGGTTTCTGTATGAAAGAGATAGGCTGCCGCAAAATCTCAGTATTAATACTGGATGGACGATAGCCCGACACTTAAATGCTTAGCGTCTTCGGGTTTTGATGGGTATTAGATTAATTTTACCAAAAGAACAATTATTATATACTTGTAGCAAGGGATCAACAAACCAGTCAGCATAGTTTGTCATACTTTTCCGCCATTGAACTTCCAAATGAGGATCAATCAATACAAAATAATTATGAATCACGTGATTATGAATCACAGACATGAATCTGTACATAGCTGCTGTTTGTTTTGTATTTTTGCGACATAGGTTCTCATCTTGTCCCCTAGTTATCTCAGCCTTTTCGGACGATCCCAGGTCTCAATTTGTAACGGCGGAATTGATCATCCAGTTCTTTTTGTTCGATGAATATAGTTAAAGTCTAACTCGAACAGCCAAAACCGGTTCATTTACTTTTGTGACTTATGTGACTTTATGTGTCATGTATTTCTGATATTAGTTAACTTCTCTATTGATATAAATGATTTAGACTGATTTGGACTTTCAATTTATATATGTGATACAAAAGTAGCAGCCAAAACCAGCGGGGTGCATCTGAAAAAAAACGGTGAATCCCTAGGAAATGAAGAGCGCAGCATCTCGAGTCGTAGAGACTATTAGACTCACCCTGGTTTTGGTGGTTGGATCAAGTTGGATCTCTGAGATGATCTATTCAATCTATTCATGTGTTCGGAAAAAAAGGCGAATGTGTTTGAGATTGGGATATATTGGGATATATTGGGATATATTGGGATATATGTCAATGATGTTGATGGTAAGTTGATGCTCCTTCACTGTCCAGGTACCAGCAGTCACTGTCAAAAATGGTTGTATCAGTCTGTAGGGTTACTGTAGACTATGGTTACTATCCACCTACTAAATCTTTAAATCTGACCGAAAAATAAGCCCACCATATCACGATTGTTGTGAGATTCTACTGTTCTACAACCAGTGTTGAGGGATTTTCCATGTTTTTCCTATACGTTCCTTGAAAATCATAATTTTCTGTCCACCTACAGACCTCTTCTGTAGGATTAGGCCAAAAAAATCCAAAGCAGCTCGGCCTGGAATGCCGCGACGCGAGGTAACCACAGTCAGTTGATGGAGAAGAAAGGAACTTACTACGCCCTGGTGGCAGCCCAGGAGTGTTCTCTCCGCAATGAAAAAAACACATTCGCTGAGTTGAAAAACAGCCTGCTCACTGCTCAACTCAAACAATGATACCCTTTGATTATTGAAGATAGCCATGGAAAGATCCACCATGTTTAATAGGTAAACCATCTATTTCTATGGACCATCTATACCATGGCTATGTTAAATAACCAGAGGGTATTTCGTACATACCCAACTTTACTGAAGATTTCATGGTTTTCACTTAGAGTCTCTACTTAGACTCTACTGAGAAACCTCCATCAGATTCATTGACTTAAAACTTCAACCTCATCCTCCAGTGCCTAATCTGGGTCCTAAAGTATCCATCCACGCGGATTTCCAATAGCTGGAGGTATCCCAATAGCTGGATGATGCTGGATGAATTTTTCAAATCCAATCCGGAATCCAAAAATTGCCAGTCCGAAATCCAGATCATCCAGGAGTCGTCCCAGAAGCACGACGAAGAGGAGGACGAGGCAGTGATCAACGCTGCGACCCTTCCCCACGACCACACCGCTGCGGTGCTCACCCGTCGACAGTCCACTGAGAGTGCCGATGCTCGGCGAATCAAGAGAACAGGGGATGGCCGATTACCGGCCATGGCGCCAGTTGGAAGTCCGAAAAAAAGTATCGAAAAGTATAGAAAGGTATCAATATTTGGTATATATATATAATATGTATGTATACGAATTAAATATAATATAATATATATATAATGTACATTAATGTACAATGTCATATTGGATATTACATGTATATTACTATGTTAGGATGGGTTGTATATGGGTCCAACTTGAAGATCGAAACCACTGGTCTTGATCATATACATATATTATGATATTATGTATATATATATATATAATATGTATATATTGATATATATATATATATCTGTGTGTTTCATAAGCGTCTCACTTTGCAGGGGTTTACCTGCAATGACCGGTTTGGTGATGATAAGAAATCATGGGGTGGAGAAGTTTCAGCCCAAATCAGCTCTGGCTTCGGTCTTCAGTGGAGGAGTTTGATCCCATGGGAAGTCACCTATCTTTTTCACTATGGATGTTCCTTCCACTTAAATCCCATGATGTGAAATCGAACTCCCCCCATGTTTACTTCATAGAATTAGATGATGGGAAATTTTACAGGAAAGCCCTATATTTGATGGTAAAAACCATGGTTTCCTGTAGATTTTCCCTTAAACCAATCCAATGATTACTGCATATTTTGCCCATAAGATTCCAATTTCCAGTGTTGACACGTCCCAGATGTGTCCTTTTCTCCATGGGCTTTCCGTGTCTATATCCAGGAGTCCGAGACGCAACGTGTGACAAGGGAGAAGAAGGAGCAGGAGGAACGCGAGAAAAAGATCGACAAGGAGTACAAGGCGCCTTGAGATTCACTAAAGATACCAACAGCTTGAATGGGATATGATTCTTTTCATGATGGCTGATGAGCATAGGGGGTAGATAGCTCAATATATATATATATATATATATATATAGATAGATAGGATTAGATAGGTAGGTATATAGGTAAATAGACATAGATTTTGTTTGTAGGTTAAAGATGGTTAAAGTAGATTAGATATATGATATATCCAACATCAGTTAAGCCTAATTATAACATGATGGTGGATTTTCCACTGGCTTTGTTGAGATGGCAATTGTGTTGATGGGATTTGCTTCATTTACCTCCAACCATACCAACGTTTAATGGGATATGATATGATATGATATGATATGAGCTACACCCCAATGGTGAAATTTCATCCTCTCTTCTTTGCTAATTCCCAAGTTTTACATTAATCCCCTCCATATCGTGGCTAGAGATGGTGATTTCGGGAATCTATAGGGTGTTTAATATGAAGGGATTGTTAAGGTAACCAAGCACTGCTCAGCAGTGGCTGCGTTCGACTGTTCGACACCCCTTTGTTTGTTTGGTACGACTGTTTGGTACAGGTTTCACTCTCCAATTTCTGTTTGGGATGATTACCATCTGGTTATGACCAACAGTTTGCCATGGAAAATCACCATGCTATTAATAGGTAAACCATCTATTTCTATGGGCCATCTATACCATGGCTATGTTAAATAACCAGAGGGTATCTATATATATATAACTGGTTGGTGGTTTGGAACATGAATGGATTATGACTTTCCATATATTTGGAATGTCATGATCCCAACTGACGAACTCCATCATTTTTCAGAGGGGTAGGTATACCACCAACCAGTATTTCCCAGTCATCATCCATATTTTACAGTAATGGTATTTTCCACTATAAACCATCCATATCATCCATTGATAGATGGGGATTGAAACCACCAACCAGATAAATATGTTTTTTTTTTGGTCTAATCCATCCCCCGTTCATATTCGCTGCACGCCCATGGTCAATGGTCCCAGTCATGTGTGATGTCGTCCCCTGCATTCACAATGGTGACTTTGGACGGTGTTTAATATGAAGAAGGGATTGTTATATATGTTATAAATCCAACAATATCGCTGTATATAGGTGTAGAGTGGGATGTTGCATGGGATATATCCAACATAAATGGTGTTCTTTGCCAAACAAGTGGCAATGTGTTGGGATTTAAGCTAAGGCCCCTTTTTTTTCATGGACGTATTCGGATGGTTCAATATCTATTGGAATATGAGAGGGACGTAATGTCTATAATATATAATGGGATATATAAACCAACAAAATATAACAAACTATTTTTGGGGTGTCGTTTGCTACACACGATTGTGGTAAGAGAGGGAATGGCTGTAACCAACAAAACATGTGACACAATTGGATATATATATATGTAATGAGATTAATGAATAGAGTTCTGTTCTTTTTTTGCCAGCCAAGTGTGATGAACGGGATTGGTATATCTAGAATGTCTGTTGTTTTTGTGTTGTTTGTTTTCCAATAAAACACGGGGATGGTTTACCACACAATGCATACAATTGTTGACTTTGGAGATATGTTGGTGTGTTTGTGTATAGCAATACACATGCAAATATGTTTCTTATATTTTCTTATAAAGGAGGACTTGATCGGTAGTCGTATCCAAGAAAGAATGTGATTTTTTTGCCAAGAAAAGTTCTGGGTTGCTAACACATGTTCTGAGAATGTGTTGATATATATTTGATGATGTCTTTGGGGGACTATAATTAACTGTTTTTTGGGGTGCCATTTTTGTGGGGTGCGGGTGGGTTGAAACATGTTGATATAAAACCAACTAGATTTCCTAGAAATTAGGGAGCTGAATATCTCAAAGGCTGTTTCCTTTGAATGCGAATGTCTCACCAAAGAAAAACAATGCGTTTTTTTTTTACCAACAAGCATGCTGCACATTCCCGGACTGGGACTTTGCGACTTGCGATGTCACCACTAAGAAAACTGAGACTTTGATATGACTTTGACTTCACCTGCCTAAATCTAGTACCACCCCCTTTCTGCCATGGTACATATAGCGCCAGGTTCCCTTGTCTCAGCTGAGGTTCCCATGGGTCGGCTGTTGAGCTTCAACAAGCCCGAGTGGCCCTTCTTCATCCCCGCCATTCTGGGTGCGCTGATCGACGGCTCGGCGATGCCGGTGCGGCCCGGGTTGTGGGTTGGCGAGTCAGTAAGGGGTTGAAGGATCAAAATAGATGGGGATATAAGTGGATATAAGTGGATATAAGTGGATATAAGTGGATATTACTGATAAATATGATGGTTGATTGATATTCATATGGTGATAAATGTGGATAATAAATATGGTGATTTTCATGTGGATATGTATGTACTGATCAATGATGGTCGATTGATTGGTGGATGTTGGGGGATAATACGTCAGCTTTCAGCCTACGTGGCATGGCTCGGATTCGCGGTGCCTATGAAAAACTCACGTAGAAGCTGGGAAATGCCGAATTTCTGTCAGATGCGCTAGGTTCCTGGCTACTTTTGCGCAAAGAGATGAAACCAAGTCTGCTGGTACCTCCAATTTTCATACTGGGCCAGGATAGGCCAGGTTTTCTTACTTTTTAACAACGGGCGTGTTGTTGTGATTGTTACCCTCTGGTAAACTAACATAACTATAGAAAATCACAATTTTTAATAGGTAAATCCAGTAAAAATGGCCATTTTCAATAGCTATGTTAAATTAAGGGAGGGTATCATGAACACTATTTTCACGGCCGTTGTTCTGCGGTAAACCCACGATAAATCTATATATAAATTATATAATATGTATGATATTAATAAACCATCCCCATAAAATGATCCAAAATCACCATGAATAAATGGTTCAGAACCATCATAATGTATATATCATCCCCATAAAAACCCTATCTACCCTCCGGTAAACTAACATAGCTATTGAAAATGGTCATTTATAGTGGAATTACCCATTAAACATTGTGATTTTCCATAGTTTTTTGTATGTTTACCAGAGGGTAAATGGTACCATCAATCCCTGGTGCTTCAAGTGACTACGGGATCAGCAAGGTCTGCACCGTGGCATTGGTGGGGTCAATGGATGCCTTTTTCCTTCCCAACAAGGCGCGCATGGCGGGGTCTCGTCCATGGGAAATTGACTTCGTTCTTTTGGCATGTAGAATTATCTGGTTGGTGGCTTCAAACATGAATTTCATTTTCCATAATATATGGGATAATCCTTCCCATTGACGAACTCATATGTTTCAAGATGGTTAAAACCACCAACCAGTTATGATTAATTATGGGAACAGTGGGGTTTGAAGCAGGCCTATTTTCCCACAGACCATGACAGACCCATGGAAAATTCCATTTCCCCCAGGGAAAAAAACTGCAGGAGAAACATGTCTGATATTTTTTGGAGAGTCTGGGGGAAATGAGATGCTGGATGGTCCCAATGCTTTCAACAGTATGAGGTTCTACCCCCAGCATTCCATCAGATTCCATCATCAATTCCATCCATGTTGCGGGTATACCTATATGTTGAGCCTCATAGATAAAATGCATAGTGTATACATATATACACACTTATAACATCTTATAACTTATAAATATATAACAAAAAGATATATCAAAATAAATTGATGTATATATATATGTAGCATGCATGGACAGTCGTATGACGTTTGAATTTCAAGTTGGGATCCAATGGATCCCCAAGATCGAACTTGGGATCTTTTTGGAGATTACTATAAGATACTATAAGTTACTGTAGCTGATTCTGATGAAATCTGGTTATAAGTTAGTTGATTCTGATTTTTTTAAAAAATCAGGTTCTTTCGCTCAGTTCTACAAGAGTTCAGTCATTCACCTTTGTTCCTTGATTTCCCATGCCGCATGCCCCACTCCGCACAGATTCTCGACCGGAAAACCACCAATATCACATGGGAACTAAGCAGTTGGTGTCGCCTGCTGAAAATCTATCCAGTTGAAATCCCGTGTTTTCAGTGGGAAAGTAATCCGTAGATGGAGATTTGTCCATTAAAATTGTTTATTTGCCATACCCATAGGATCCATGTATGCTATATATGGTAACATGTACCATCAATATACCCCAGTCATGTTAGCATATATACCAGCACCATGGATCCTATGGGATAGGTTAGTTGTACTTTCTGGGAGTATCGCCATTAGAGAAGTCCTTGTTGAACAAAAATCATCGCATTTCACTTGATCACATGTCTTGTTTCTTCATTCCGAATTTGGAGGATCAAATCCCCATACAACCGCTACTCGAACCTATTCTACAAGCTTCTATTTTCCACCAGTGAAATCTGCCGCTTGCCACGTGGGGCCTGTTCACATCCACTCCGGGCACCTTCCACCTTTTTCCAGGAAGATATGAAGAGCGAATTGGAATTGATGGCTGCCACTGGGACATCTTCGGAAGTTTTTCGAAGGGTTGGGCATGTTGGGCCTATCTGTTGACAAAGTTTGATAAAGCTTGAACTCAATCTCGCCGCCTCACTAGCGACACTGGCATCCCAAGAAAGACGAAATGGCGGCCTGGTATGGTCTTCGGTGAAAAGGCGGCCATGGGATTCTGTTGCGTTCAGCTGAGAAGGGTCAACAAATTCCAAGAAAGAACGGTATTATGGGGATGAACTGTCAGGTGGTGCTGGTTGAATCACCAACTGTTTTGTTTATTCGTTGTGCTCAAAAATCCCTACAAATGCCACAAATGTTATGTGTAAACACGTCTGGATATAGCTAAAGCGACTCAGAAGCTGGTCTTGAGATATATTCAAAACATATTAAAAAACCAGACAGAACATAACTGACATCACCAGATTCTTTTGTATCGTTCCTCATCGTTTCCTCCTTTTGTTTGGCCAAACTGTCGAAACGCTTGGCTGAGATCATTTTCGTGATCATTGGCGTCAGCGTGCTGATCGGAAGCACCATCTCGTTGCTCGGCAGGACCGTTTAAAACGCAACTTGGAAATCATGGAAAATCCACCATGTCGAGCAGATAAATCATCAGAAATCGTGTATAAATATACACATACCCTCTGGTAAACTAACATAACTATGGAAAATCCCCATTGTTTATGGGAAAATCCACTATAAATGGGCATTTTCAATAGCTATGTTGGATGATCATATCATGACTGGGCCTCCAAGCGTGGCATGAAAAAAATCACCAGCTTAGACCTAGGTGAATTTCAGAAAGGCGGCGTTGGACGACGGAGCCCCAATAAGTGATGGGTATTAAGGTGAGGTAGCCCCAAATCGGCCAACATGTCTGATTTGGGAATGGTTGTAAGCAAATTAAATAATGTTCGAAACTACTGGTTGAATTCCAGAGTGTTATAGTATGCGCTTGGAATGATTAAAATGATCCTGGGCAATCGGTTCTTAACCAGTGGATGACACTGCAGCTCCACAATCACCGAGACGATCAGGGGAAAGCACCCGGTGCATCTCATGGTTTATCAATGTTTATCATTATTTTCCCTATGAAAATTGGTATATGTTATGTTTATCCATGTTTTTCCCATTAGAATTAGGATTTGGAGACTTTTTGACCCATTTTCAGACACACAATTCCTTGGGTAATGCAAGTAAGCCTCCATCATTGGATCGTGCGACCCATTCAAGATAGCTCACATTTTTCTTGGTTTGAGCCGCATTTTCTGTGAGATTTGGAAGCTACCCTCTGGTAATTTAACAGTTTGCTATTGAAAATGGCCATAGAAATAGTTGATTTACCCATTAAACATTGTGATTGTCCATAGCTTTTTGTATGTTTACCAGAGGGTACTCTTTGTTAAAGATAGGACGTTCCATACGATTCACCCAATCCAACAGTTGATTTTCCAGCTGTTTGCTTCGATTCTTTCTCACCGAGTACCTACTCTACACCACGTTTGGGTGAGGACGAGTGCAACCAGCGTTTTTCGGTGATTCAAAGAAATATGTACAGGAAAAGTCAATGGTTTGAATCAATATGTTTGAAGGATAAAAACCCAGAGAATTTCCTGAGAAAATGTCCCCATCAACTCATTTTTGTTGGGTCAAACCCCTCTTCTCCTTTCAAAACAAGTCAAAACCATTCAAAACCTATATACAGTATATATATATATATTCTTCATATTTCAACCCCTTGTTCTAGACGTTTCACCCCATGTTTCACTGCAGTTTTTCGTTCATCCCCTGGCGTTGAGGCACGGCTGCTTCAGCATCCTGGGCGAAGCCATGACGCAGCGCTTGCGCGTGGCCATTCTGACCTCCATGTTCCGCCAGGTGGGGAGCAGCCGGAACAGATGGGGAATGGAAGCTTCAATATCCCATAGGATCCATGTATGGTACATATGCTAACATTTGGGGTATATTGATGGTAAATGTTGCCATATATGGCATACATGGAGAATCATGGGGATACCCCAAAAAAAGGATCTACTGTAATAGTAATATGATTTAATGGTGATTTAAGAATCTAATAGGGATTCAATGGTGATTGAATAGGGAGATATGGAGGTTTCCATAGTCATGACCCCGATAGCTGGATGGTTTATTTCATGGAAAATCCATGAAAATCCATTTATAAATGGATGATTTGGGGGTACCCCCATTTTGTGGAAACCCTCAAATGAACTTTCAATGTAATATGAGTATCCTACTCTAATATCCCACTGTATGGGTACTGATGGCATAGGAGGATATCACGACTTATAGCATGATGGGGATATATGGGATATAATTTGGGGAACTGAAACGATGGGGACTAAACCGTGATGATCCAAATAATCCAAAATTGATTGGGTAGTAATAAATCCCAAAGATCTTGATGATTATGCAATGATATTTTCCATACCCATGTTTTTTTTGGGTAGTGTAACTCCCTGTAATCATCAACCACCGGGGGTTTATACCACCAATTTTTTATGTGGGTTTATAGGTAATTTATACGGTTCATGATGCCATAGGAGGATAGAATCAGATATAACTCAACATGATGATCTGGGAATCATCATGGAGAACGTGAGAAATTATAGGGACGATTAGCCTCTGGTGAACTAACGTAACTATGGAAAATCACCATTTTCAATGGGTAAACTATGGAAAATCACCATTTTTAACGGGTAAATCCACTATTTCTATGGCCATGGCTTCAATAGCTATGTAAACGTTTACCAGGGGGTATCATAGTTTCTATCAGCATGGACATCAATGGTATATTGTTATGACATCACGGTGACATCATTGGGGGATATGATAGGGGTATAGTAACAAAAGCTGCATAGGGATATGATTGTGATTTACACAAAAATAGATCCAGTAATCCCATTTCCCAAATATTAAACACCACCCAAACACAATGGAGTTTAGTAGGGGATAACAACACATATTTGGGATCATAGAATGGGGGGTGTTCAATAATCATTATACCCCTATCACCTACAGTATTCTATTTATGCTCCCCATGTCAATTCCCCATGTGTTTAACCTTACTATAGATTTCAATATCTCAGTGCTTAGATTGGCTTCAATATGCTTCAATGGTGGGTTTCACATAAACCAAAAATAGGGATGGGACGATGCTCGGGGAATTAACCATCAAAGAATGGGAACAGAACATGGGAAGATCAAAATGTGGACCAGGAATGACTTGAGCATTCAAAGATTGGGCAAAAAAAAAGCATCACAATGTGGATAAAAAAACGCAGTTTGGGTTCTATGTTAAGTTGTTGAGGATATAAACCAGCCACACTCAATTTCATGTTCATGTTGATTTATGAATGTTATTGACCCCTAAAAACGGATGGTTTCATGCAACAAACAAACAGGGATATATCTGGGCAAGTTGCAACGACCTGAGACGTCGCGACGTTGCTGGACACTGTTCACCATTGCTTCGGCGGGTGGGCAGACCGAAGACGTGTGGCTTCCAGGTTTGGGAATTCTGACCCAATTTATCCAGATACATCCCCACGATTACATCAATATGGGTGGCTTACTCATTCTATCCCCATCCACACAGATGGCTCTGCAAATTATGATCTAATTTATTTGTATAATGTATAACATTTGTGTTAGATCAACATTAGATAAAATATGACTGAATATACATATTAGACGGACCCCATTAGTAACATAATATAATTGATTATATACATCACCATTTGTTGGATGTTTGACCCTTGACGAATCAGGAAGTCGGCTTCCACGACAACCCCGAAAACACACCAGGCACTCAGCAATGTGGTGTTCTACGGTGTTCACTGAGGAAGAAGTGGTTTTTTAGTATGGGTAATGATGGGGAATTCACCAGTCAATCTAAGTGGATATGTCATACGTACATCTCCCTGGTGGACTCTTTACTAATTCACACGGCCCTGGCTGAGTGGGGCATTTGATGGCATTTGTGAGGTTCGAGATGGTTCGAGGAAGCCACCAGTCATATATTCGATATGTTCAATGGGTATAAAGTTCAATGGCTACCAGTCATCCCCTACAAAACTGGGTATATCCCCATATAATATATAATTGTGAAATCATATTGAATAGATATGGTTTTTTGTTGGATTTTATGGGGATATAGTTCAATTTTATGTTCAATGGCTACCCGGGATTGGATCCAATGGGACGATACACAGAAGTCGGGGATACCCCTTGCACTATAACTATAGCATTACTATAACACTATTAAGTCCCTATTATATTGTTCGATGATGGTAATTTCCAACTAGATATTCCAATATGATATTTCCAGTTTGTTCCCACGATATTCTAATTAGCAATTATGCAGTAGTTGGTAAATTCCCATTAAATTCAATGTTTTTTTTCCATTCTAGATTTATCGGTAAATTCCTATCATCAATGAGTCATGTCCATGTTCTAACGATATTAGAAGATGTCACAAAATTCAGATTCCCGATGCGACACTGCTCAACCTTGGCCCTTGGCACGACCTTGGCACCGTACCCTCTGGTAATTTAACATAGCTATGGAAAAAATCACCATGCTATTTAGCTGGGTCAATCCACTATTTCTATGGCCATGTTCAATAGCAAATTGTTAGTCATAACCAGATGGTATATCACTTTATATCTGCATCCCCATATTTTTTGGCACTTTACCCATGCTATTTAGCTGGGTAAACCATCTATTTCTATGGCCATGGCTTCAATAGCTTTTTGTAAACGTCATAACCAGGCCGGGTAGGATCCCTAGCGAGCCGTGCCAGGCATGCTGTCGAAAGCCTTGGAGCTCTGGGCCTTCAGAGTGGCCACATTGTGCAAGTCGATCCAAGCCAAGGAGGGCTGCGGCTGGGGAGACTGTGGGGATATACCAGTCATGGTGGATATCCTTGATGATTAATATAACATATATAACATATATATATATATATATGTTATATATAACATATATAACATGTATAACATATATATAACATATGTGTATATATATAATTATACATATATCACATATATCATTATATATACATGTAATCTAATGTTGGATATCATTCGTAGATATCATTGATAATATAACAGAATATCATTTATATAATCATGGCAGATAAATATATAATCCCTGTGAAACATGATGTAACAAAAGGGGTATAAATTAATGGGATATGATAATAGTAGGGATATAAGTGGGAGATGATTCACGGGGATATGATGATAGGGCTAGAATAATATCTAATGCTGGATATTTTATGGATTAATCATGATTCAATCAATATACTGTACGATCTAGCTTAGGATCTCATTTCTCCAGATATCAGTTGGTTTATAATTACCCCCCATGAATGAGTTTGATCTATCCACCATAAAAACCAGGAGTTCTTGGAGTTATTTCAAGCAACTTAGCTATAAATCACCTTTAAACAAATCACCATGATTTCACCATGTGTGTTGGATAAACCGTGATAAACCCAGCATTTTCATGCATGTTCAGGGTAAATCCGGTAACTCCCACATTTCCCCAGCGTTTTTCCACGTTTTTTGGCCATCCAAAAGACAGCTGGGACAGCTGGGTGCAGGCGGCCGCTATGAGCTCCTTGGTGGTGGGCATCGCTCTGGCCTTCGCCTACAGTGCCCCGGCCCTGTGAAAGAAACATGGTGAGGAATCTTGATGAATCTGGGGGTCCACCATGTTTTAAGAGATCGCCAATATATGTATGTATGTGTATATATATATATACATATGTATGTATATATATATGTATGTATATATATATGCATGTATAGTATATATAATTATATATATGTATGTATGTATATATATATGTATGTATATATATATATATATGTAATATGCGAATAGAGTGTAGGCTACGGATCAAGTATAATATCACAACTAAACACTTTGTGATCCAGCACCAAAGGGGCAATCCGAACTGGCCTCTTTGGCTCAAGACCCACTGCAGCACTGGAGAAAAGATCAGCAATGCGGAAGCAGCTGCCCGTGTGACGTCGTCGAACTGGAACAT
>Ga0126342_10000962_pt1 | contig 37081 bp, 37 predicted proteins | sample Cyp1metagenome_FD_92528 | JGI IMG/M metagenome (GOLD analysis project Ga0126342, IMG submission 92528) | Coral microbial communities from Lord Howe Island, Old Settlement Bay, Australia - Cyphastrea 1 metagenome | ecosystem: Host-associated > Invertebrates > Cnidaria > Coral ... | reverse complement strand
TGTATGTAATGTAATGTAATGTAATGTAATGTAATGTAATGTAATGTAATGTAATTAATGTATGTAATGTAATGTAATGTAATGTAATGTAATGTAATGTAATTAATGTATGTATGTATGTATGCATGCATGCATGCATGCATAATGTATGTATATTGCAATGCAATGCAATGCCATGCAATGCCATGCCATGCCACGCCATGCCATGCCATGTCATGTCATGTCATGTAATGTATGTGGATATATATATATATATATAATTATATATATGTATAATATATTGAATGTATACGTATTATATAATGTTATTTGGCATACTTGGTACTGAATGATGGAGGATATCCCTCATCCACGATGTTTGGTGCGCGGACTTTAGATTGATGCAGCATGATGGTGGCCGTCTACCAGGTGCTTCCGCAACTCTTACTCGCAGTTTGAGCTTCTCAGGTGTGGCATTTGTATTTTTGATCTGGGCAGTCCTTCAGTAGTTCCTAATCTGATTCTGCGCAATTCTGCATGATTCTTGGATTTGTATTGCTGAGCTTGTTTCAGGAGAGAGGTTGCTGACGCCGCAATCCAACTCTACAGATTTGAAGAGAGAGGATATTGCAGATTTAATGATGGAAATCAAATCCCTTCGCATGGAGATGGCATCCTTGAGGCATGGCTGCACAATCCGTTGATTTGAGATGGGATATCTTGGGACGGGATTTGAATGCCCCATTCCCAACGTCTCAGTATCGTCGTGGGAAATACAACGCCTAGGCACAGGAAAACGTGATCAATACGGCAAATTTCAATCAATAAGTGAATAGACGGAAGGTGCCATACTTACCTAGCCTTCCTGGGTGAACAAGAACAGCACGCATACATGACGCATACGTATATTATTTTAGATACTAGGGGCATGAATTCGCAGAATGATGCTTATGGCCTACGTCATCATGGATGATGCATAGGTGATGCACACGGGAGCGTTTGTCAATATATGCTACTTCCTGGTGCATGTCTGAAACATGCTTCAAAAAAGAGGTTGGTCGAGGGGGGGGTTGAGTATCTTACTGTAGAAGAACTGGAGTTCTACACTGTGCGGTTTCATGCGGTTTCTCAATCGTACCTTCTGCCGTTTTGTGCGACAGGCGTGGAAGGGATCTCGTTCCGCGAGACGAGCCTCAGCTGATAGGTCAAGTACCACTTGGCTAAAGCCCAAGGTGTGAGGCTCAGCTTTGCTTTTCCACCTTCATCTCCCTTCATTATCGCTTCATTCTCACTTCATCTTGCTACAATCTTGCTTCTAGTTGGCCGACTTGTATTTGGAGCTGCTTGCATGCTTTGAGGCCAAGCCTGGCGGAACGTTGAATAGAATCCAGAGACATGATTTGGCAAACGATTGATTTATTTTTGCGAAGTGTTTGTCAATTCTAGTACAAAGCACAGGGCAAAGCCCTTTGCTGAATACACCGCATGTTTCACTCCATGAGGAGTTGGTCCAGTGCCAGAAGCCCTACACAGTAGAGGACACGAATTCTTTACACAAGCTCTGCAACAAGGCAAGTCTGGCTCAGCCGCAACCTCTATCCAATTTCAATTCCACATCAGACCATCATGTCATGGTTTCAAAGCATCAGTATGAAGCCCATGAAAGACGGATAGCAGCAGGTGACCAACAGGTAGTGAATCCAATGTATTTTGTAGCATTTTGTAGCTCAACCTAATGCTACTTGCAGAGCAAGGCCTGCAGAAAAAGGAGCGATGTTGCGCGACTAACTACGTTGGTCAACACACAGCGCACATGTACAAGTTGAACCTCATGATCCGTCATGACTCGTGGAGTTTGATGCAGCCTCAGGTTTACAATGAGAAGGATGGATCAGTGGAGCAAAAGAACCTCCAGTATGTGCACCTTGGATTGTATGTCTCCACGACTTTGCTTCCGAGTGGACATCTCGAAGAAGATATTGAATGCACATTGAATGCACATTGAATGCACATTGAATGCACATTGAATGCACATTGATTGTGTTGATTGTATTCATGTTCTAATGCCATACTGGGCGCCGTCCAAACGATTGTTCTCTCCGTGCTTTGCAGTGGTTCTGTCCTTTGCCAAGGCCAGGACTCTACAAAATTTTTGATGAAATCTTAGTGAATGCCGCGGACAACTTCGTTCGGGACAACTCTCAGACCTATGTGAAGGCACCGTCATGGTCAGATGAGAAGGAAGCCTAACCCGTGCAAAGCTGGCCCTGGCAGCCAAGAGCCTTTCAAGGGCATCCCACACTGCCACGCTGGTGGGATTGACCTGTTGTAAAGAACAAGATACATGGATTACATGGACATACATCTGGTTTGAACACACACACATATATATATATATATATTTGTTGAATGTTCTTGATACAATTTTGTAATCTATTTGTTTATTTTGTTTAGATCAACAGAATCGGTTGGCCACATTGAATCTCAATTTAGCACAATCCGGACCCGATGCAGGTCACCATCAATGAGAAAGAGGGTTTTGTGACGATAGAGAACAATGGCCATGGGTTGCCGGTGGAGGCTTCTTCCGAATTCCGCTTCTTCCGACCTCGCCACATGAAGACACCGCAAGTCATCGCAAGTCCTTCTCAACCGTTTTTGCAGTGAAAAAGTAAGATAAGTAAGCGATTGTTGGGACATATGCTGTCAGCAGGAGCACAAGGAGCATCAGATGTATGTACCGGAGCTTGCAGGGGTCTCATGCAGTTTTTGCAAAAAGGGCTTGGGCGACTCCCGGAGACATCATGATGTAGTGCATTCTACTTCTATTTTTTTCACCAGACATGTCGATTGTTTAAATGCATGGGTTCACAAGAAAGAGAGAAGGTGAATCTATACACCACAGAGACATTCAAGGACTGATTTGTGTGCGGCTGTAGCAGCATTACCGGCAGTATTGCAACAGCATTGCTATCCTGTACTGCTTTGCACAATAGCAAGCAAGAGCAAGCTATGCAAAATCTGATGGCGGCGATATGCTGCAAGAACCTTGGCTCAATGGCACGTGCTGCACATTTGGCCAAGGTGTTTGGACATTTGTTGACCAGCGACAACTACGATGACAGCGAGAAGAAGGCCGGCGATGGCGTGATGTCGTGATATTGTGATGTCGTGATGTCGTGCAGCCTAAGGTCACAGGTGGTCGAAACGGTTATGGTGCGAAGCTCACAAACATTTTCTCCAAAAAGTCAGAGACCAAGTGATTATTTCTTTGTGGATTTTGTGGATTTTGTGGTCCCTTTAGGAAATTCTTTTATTCTGCCTGATGCAATGGCCAAGTGGGGTGAAGGGATCTCATTCAATCGCAGTGGTCTAAGGTTTGAAATTGAGTGTGGAGATTCGGAACGCAAGAAGAAATACCATCAAATGTGGGAGGCACGTCACACGAGACCTTGTGCAAGGGGTGTGGTGAATGTCGCCATGTTTCGATTCCCCCAGCTCGACCTTGGTGTCAGCATGTAGAATCTAGAACTCTCCGCGAATCCGCGGTGTTGAGATTCTACATCGCCTGTCACACGCCTGGACTTTCCAGGGCAATATGCAGACAAAGCAAAAGCCGAAGATCACTTCACACTCTGGGGAAAGCTTCACTAAGCTTGCACCTTAGCCGCTAAAGCCGTTAGCGTTCACAAGATTGCCTATTGGAATCTATTGGACACATTTTCGAGATTTTCACCAAGGTAATTCCAAGGTGTAAGGATGTCGACCCACACCCATATCATCCCATATCCATATTTCCGTTGACCTGCTACTGGTATCAAGATCTATCATGTCCGTTTGTACTCCTTATGTCATTTTGCTAAGCGCTGCGACATTACTTGACACAAAGATTGATACTACTTGACACCACAACATTTGCTGTGTGATTGTTCCTTTATGTGAATATAATATATGTACATACATATGTACGTACGTATATATATAATATTAGATATCCACAATATTACACATTATTATTATATAAAGATATATATATATATATATATATACCAGTAACATATTATAACATACACACACACAATTCAGTTCCCTCAAACATGTCATCAATCTGACTCATGCTCATTTCTGCAATCAATAGCTGCATGGCTAGGATCAGTTTCTGGCCAGACCTTGTACGCTTCGGTATGAAGAAACTGGACAAGGAGGGTCGCAAAGTCATGCTGCAATTCATTTGCAACACTCAATGCCTGTGCAATGTAGGACATTGTGGGGCTGATGTCCCGACGAGTAGCCGGGTGCCTCCAGATCCTCCAGTGATCGACATCCTGTGATCTGCAGTGCACACAGCAGACCACAATCATAGAATGTCATAGAACTCAGGTAGATCTTGCAGGGACGACTCCAGCAAAGTGCAAGGTTTTCCTCAATGGCAAGAGGACAGGACTCAAACTTTCAATATCTTTCAATGATATGCGTTGAGCTATGGATCCATTCACAGTTTAGCCTTGGTCAAACTTCTGATCTCCTGTACAATGTAGGCTTGACGTCAATAGCTTCAAAGACTACATCCAGCTCTACACTGGAACTGAAGATGTGCAGATAGTTCGGGCCTTGAATTTAGGTGAACGTCGGAGCAGAATGGATCGGACATGGTGTTTCATGCTTGTTTGCTTTGGTCTTGGGATATCGAATAAACCTTCCATTGCGATCCAGTGCGAAATGTATTGTGACCGTTTCAGAGGTATCCTAGTGCGGTGTCTCATAATGTGTTGCAGCTCGCTGAATCCGTGGAGCAAACAGGTTCACGAGAAGTGCCATGAGAGATGGGAGGCTGCAACAAGTTGAAAAGGAAATCCAGTCGACGAAAGCAACTGTTGTATCAGATCGGTCATTCTATGTCAAGCATTGTCAAGCTATGTCAGGAAATGTTCCGTCAAGCTTTGGGGCCTGTTTCTGTGCAGGTTGCTATGACGGTCTCGGACGGACAGTTTCAGCAGGCAAAACCTCTACAGGATGTCCAACTTCGACAGATCCAATGCGTGATTTGTTGAGATTTGAAGATGAATCTGTCGAATAGGTGTCCTTCGTGAACAACATTGCGACCCCGAAAGGTGGCACGCACGTGAAGTGCTGAATTCTTCAGCTCACCACGGAACACAGATCAACATTGCACAGCAGATCTCAGTGAAAATCCTGATTTTCGCTGTAGAATGTGGATAACATGGGCATGCCATGCATGCAACTGAGGTCGTCCATGTAGCTGACCAACTCGTGGAGGCCGTAGAGTGATCATTGTGACATGCACAGCAGCATCTAAAGCTGTGAAGGGCACTGCTACTCATTGCTGGGCATATTGTGTCTTACAATGTCTTACAGTTCTTGAAGGCCATCACTGCCAAAGTCAACAAGCAAAACAAGGGCGGCATGGTTCAGCGCTCAGGTCATGAAGGCAGCGCGGTAATATCGTGCATGACAAGCGCGTTGATGCTGTGAATCCGGCTCTGAGGAAATCAAGCCGTGCCCTGTTCAGCCTGTGTGGAGTCTTGAGAGAGAAAAGGAGTTTGGGGATGTTTGGGGGTATGCACACTGGCTGCTGGTACAAGGCCATGGGAGACCAAAGCATTGCCAGGTACCATGTCAGAAACTACCTGTGGATCTTCGTGAATGCACAGATTGAAAACCCATCTTTTGACTCGCAAACCAAAGAAACACTGACGCTGAAAGCTGCCAAATTTGGGCCAGACGGGCCTGTATTTCTGAATCAAATTTTACCATGTTTATGACGTTTATGCCGTTTATGATATGAGTTTCCATCATTTTCATAGCAGTCATAGCACAGAATGGCAGGTCGAGCTGCCAGATCCCTGACAAGATGATTGAGAAAGTGCTCAAAACTGGCATAGCAGGAGACCTAAATAGACCTAAATTAACCAATCAATGTTACAGTAACATTGGTTAATCATGGTTGATCATGGTTGGTCAATGTCAATCAATGTGAATCATGGGATTTGACCAGGTCTGATGAGAGATGTTTATTATATTTTATTAGCTGGTTCTGAGGTTGACATGGTTCTGCAGTGGGCCAGAGCAAAAGAGGAGATAGATCTTGGGAAGACCATGAAAGGCGCCCAGCCCAAGACTTTCCTGCAAGCGGTCTGCTTTGACATGAAAGGGTGCAATGCAAATGGAAGGTGGCTCCAGCGCCCCAAACAAGAAAACCAAGCGCCTTCTCAACATTCCCAAGCTTGAGGAGAGCTCACGAGCTGAGATGCTGTAGAACCATGCGTGCATGTTTTGCCTGGGAAGTACAGGAAGTACATTGCATGTCGTTGTACACATCTTGAGTCATCTTGAGTCCATGTTTGATCATTTGCAGTCGAACTAGCTGGTTAGGACGCCAATTTAGCAGGTGGTCGAGATGGTGAAGAGCTCAAGGGCTCGATTCCAGATGCATTCTAGAATTCTAGCTCCATCTCGCCACATCTCGCTACTTGTGAATGGCGCGCATCAAGACAAGTCGCTGGACAAATTATGCAGCCATTCTGAAAATTCTTGACAGTGACAGTAACAGATTGAGACTGCAGAGGCCGTGAGTGCACTTTGATCCTCACAGAGGCTTGGAATATCTTGGAATCCTTTAGCATCTTTAGCTGTCACAAGCCAACATAAGAGCTGTTAAGAGCTAACGGATTGCAACGAGAGCCTGTAACAACCTCCAACTCAGCGTCCAACCTCAACGGATTGCCAGGGAGACAGTGCCAAGTCCCTGGCAGTCGCAGGCTTGGGAGTTCTTTGCTCAGACTTTGCCCCTGAATTGGGAGATTTCTTTGCTTGAACACAGCAGAACATTAATCAGTATATTGGATTGATGGTGTCCAGAATCTGATTTTCCCTTCCATATGGTGTAAAGTACCTGTATGCCCAGATATGCGCCAATGCATGCATATTACAATGTGATGGGTATGGGCATGGGCAACATGCCTCCCCTTTGTAGGAATGGCGCGCTTTTGAATCTTTTGAATCTTTGGAACAAGTTGTCCACATGGTAGTAGGATATTATAGAAAGCTCCAGGGAAACCAGCTTTGTCGGTGCAATGCAAATGGTAGGGCTGATGGAAAGCGGGTGCCGCCTCAACAGCCCGCAGTAAACCATGTAAATACATGTATAATCATGTATATAACATTATATAACTACATATAACTACGACTTAAATTAGTCACATTAGTCGCTTGATGTCGCTTGTCAACCTACGGTATGAGAAACATATCAATAGGGTGAGAACCTCACCTACATTTCGAGATGCCTATCGATTTAAAAACACGACGCTTGACAACAGAAAGCTGAGTGCAAGCCTGACAATGCATTCACCACCGGCTGGAGAATTCGGCAAATCAGCTCCAAGACAGCCGTAGATGCTTATGCCTTCCATGCAGGACCTCCCCTGGAGCAAATGCTTAACTGATCCAACTATAGTATGCTATGATATTTGGACATTTTTAATATGCGTGTCAGGCGATCCGCAATCCGCAAAACACGCTGAACGCGCATACTATTCATTGCGTATAATCCGGTCCAGGACCCCCTGGCACCCCAGTGTGTGACGCAACATGTTGACCAAAATGCAGTTGACTGATCCAGCGATTACGCTCAGGTCATTGGAAGAGACCGCTATGGTGTGTTCCCACTGAGAGGGAAGATCCTCAATGTCTCTTGGTTGACACAAAGAGGTCTTGCATTCTGGAGACATTTTCAGAAATTAGACGATTCAGGTTGCAAGAAAATTGTATAGATTGCACGAAACCGGAACGAAGTCCCCGCGTTTCAATCAGGAAAGCTCTGACCACGAATGTGACAATTTGCCTGGCATTAAGACGCAGTGGTAACTCCAATGTGGCAGAAGCGGCAACAGCAACAGCAATCGCACAAGAATTCGCACAAGCAGTAAGGACAACGATATGACAGTGATGATTCATCATGGTCATGATGAGGAAAAGGAGCGGGGGGTATAGGCGACGATGACATCGACAACACAAAAGTATGCCGCAACGACTGTACTGTACGGGTGAAAGCAAGTGTGACTGCCTATTGCATCTATTGCTCACCAGGCACAGACGCCCACCACCATGTCACACACACAAAGGCGACCATGGCGCAATGGTACAACTCCATGATAATGATCACTGCGGAGACAACATTCGCCAGGGGAAAAAAACCTATGTCTAGATACTTAGATACTTCACCACAGAATGCCATCTTGACGATTCACTTTGCAATATGTTGGAATATATCGAAAAAGAATCATGCTCTGGCACTTTTCCTGCGCCTCTATTTTCTCTTCTTATGGCCGCACAAGAAACTATACTGTAAGATTTGGAACGAAACACAAGATTAGTCTTTCCGTGCTGATCAAATTGGAACTGGAGCATGAGTAGACACAAATCTGATCCCAAGGTACGTGATGCAACATTTGCTCAAACTATGAGTCCATGGCCAAGTGCGGAAGTGTCATGAAATATCATACTACACTCTTTAACATGATCCTCGCGAGAGCATTCATTTGCTCTGGAGACTTAGGCAACGCAGAGATTGCCAACATCACCAAAATCATTGGCTTGGAGCATCTTGACCTCAAGCTTTTGTTTTTTGCTAGCAAAGTCTCAAAGCATCATGTCGGACACGGCGGCATCAACTTTCAGTGGATTCGATGAGTTTTCTGGGCTTCTTGCGAAGCAAGGCCAAAAAAGGAGTACCACTCTGCAAACTCCCTGCGATATGGTTCCATCATGGCATTTGCCTCAGTTTGTCTCGAGTTCATCGGCACGTTGAGCTCTGAAGCTTGCAGTGAAATAGGGTAGGACTTCACAACCCATTCAGCAGATTCAGAATCCAGGTCTTTTTGATGCTGGTTGTTGGGTTTCACGCCACCAGCTTCTCAAAAAATGTCTCGTCACTCATCACCTGGAACTTCAAGCATCTTCAAGCATTTTCACTTGTTTCAAGCACTAGTACTGGGTGTATCATGTTTGGTCGCCTTGGAGCTGCAGGTGATGACAGACCAAGATTACGATGGATCCCACATCAAGGGTCTTATTCTGAACTTTTTTCAGCATTGGTTCTTGCCTCAATCCCTTGGCAGTGAAAACATCAGAGAGTATCATGAGACGTCACTGAACAGATCTGAACAGATTGTCATTTTCACATTCTGATTTCAAGCAAAAGCAGATAACATATGATAAAAGCAGAGTGGACAGAGTGGAAGGTGGCCGTCCCTGTTCAAGCTGCCGGGCTTCATGACTGAGTTCGTGACTCCAATCGTCTCTGCCCTGACATGTCCTGACATATTTCATCCCAGACAGCCGTTTGTTGCGGCTGCGCATGGCTGCGCATGGCTGCGCATGGCTGCGCATGGCTGCGCGTGGCGCGTGGCGCACTAGTTGTGTCTTGAGGTCAAGGTCAGCCGACGGGGCACAATGCAGCAGTTTTTTACGATGCAGGCAGGGCACGGCAGGGCAACGGCGAGAACCACAAAGAACATCATCGGGCCAGTGACTATCAGTGACTGTGCATTGTGACGATTACATTGTCTCATATATATATATATATATATATCATATTTTGACATGCATTGGAGTACGCAAGCTAAATTCTGAAATGATTCACCCATATTCCAACTAGATCGCACGGCATATCATATGTGCTGCGCACTGGCGATTCCGTTCGTGCCAGGAATACGAGCAATGGAAGGCCCAGAACAGCAATGGGAAAGGTTGGCATTTGAAGTACTACAAAGGCCAGAATCATCTTTAACTGAAGAAAGCAGCGCCCTGCCTTTTGGTCTTTTTGTCCAGCTTGTTGCAGTCCTTTCACAGCTTGACGGTTTTAAACTAAACTTTATAGGCCTCGGAACATCAACAACTGCAGAAGCCAAAGAATATTTTAGCAACATCAACGTGGATAGCTCAGTGTGAGTGCCAGATGTCCTTGAAGACTTGAAACCAAGGCAAAAAGATGTGTCTTGTGCATTGTTCAATTCTGCAATTGTTTGATTTGCATCAGAGTAAGGCAGACAAGTGAACTTTCTGTTCACTCAACTTAGACCCACTATTGCAATGTATCCTTCTGTCAGGAGCACAGCCTTTCCTTTCAATACACTGGCGAGAACGATGATGAGTCCTTTGATATGGCATTCAACAAGAAAAGAGCAGATGACCGAAAGGAGCTGTGCCTTTGCATTGTGCAAAGCAGTGGGAGCATGACTCCCAGCTCCTACGCCTGTGTAGGAATGGATCAACGAAGCTGATGATGAGGAGTTTGTTGACCACTCAAAGGACATTCAGTTGGCAGTGGGTTGGCTTGGTTGCTTTGTTCAGCCATGTGTCAACACGCAATTCAACACACACTTCTTTGCAGGACTCCGTCACCTACTCAGACTTTGTGAACAAGGAGTTGGTGCAGTTTGCGAAGTACGATGAGTCCCTGGCTACTTGAACAACATGCTGTGACGAGCTAGAAGCGACCACAAGAATCATAAGAGACCGGATCAGAAGCTAAAAGTATGCTGAAAGTCTTTTATCGTTTCTTCTTATCGTTTCTTTGTGTTTCTTCCCAGGTTCGATCTGTTTCGATGACAGGTCCTTCGTGCGATTCCATCACTCATTGATGGTTTCAAGCCGGTGCAGAGGAAGATCATGTGGGCGGCATTCAAGCGCAACCTCAAAAATGCCAGAGTCTTACTGTATATATATATTGTATAATATATATATATAATACACAGATATAGATGTCTTAGCTTTCGGTCACTCCACAGCATGTGGATGATAGCTGCAGCTCCGAGGACACAAAAGTGGCGCAATTTGCAGGACTTTGAAAGCTGGTCTGGAAGCACTGGACAGAGGGCTGAAACAATTTCCTGACATTTTCTGACACTTGAAAGGATACGTGTCGGAGAACGCGGCATATCACCATGGTGAGAGTTCTCTTCAAGGCCAGCAGAAAGCGAAATGCAACGTGTCAAAGACAAAACTAGCAAAACATTCAAGTCAAGTTGTTCTAGTAAAGTGAGGGTCTAAGACAGCTTCAGGTGCCATCGTTGGCTTAGCGCAGAACTTTGTGCCGACCTCAGGTGAATGTGAAGCGCTGCACGAGCACCCACTTCCTTCTTACATATGTGCATTTTGACATACTTTCTGATCTTTCTGTATCTTTCTTGTGGAATGGTAGCCTTAGCCGCATCTTTTTCGCTTTTTTCATTTTCCCAGCATTCGCAAGTCTTAGAGCCAGAGGGAGGGCACACCATGGGTTTGTGTTGATTAGACGGCGCATTTTGGCTGCATATGTTTGATTCTGATTGCAAGGACGTTTTTTCTCGCGTGCCTTTCTTCCCGGTGGCAAAAGAAGCCTTTTTCTTTGCAGGTGGCACGAATGTGTGCACAACCCTGCAAAAAGAAACCGACCACACAACACCGACAACAGAATTGGATGTCCAATGAATTCCAATGACATCTTGACATAGCTTTCTTTTTTCTTAATTGTTGCTTTGCCTTTATGAGCTGCTTGTAAAATCTTGTAAGATCCTTTTGCTTGCGAGGTAGTGCGCCAGGTGAAACAAACAGACGCTACATTGCTACATGCATACAACTTAACCAGATGCAACAGATTCAAATCCAGAATCTCTTTCAGAAAGTAAAACGAGCAAGTGCAGAAAAGGAAAGCACGCGCCAGCAAAGTTCTTGTGTATTTTGTGTAACAGTGTAACAATGCAACAAGTGCAAAAACGAATACACACACATATTATAATAATTTATAATATATATAACCATTCTGGAGAAGTATGATTGGCCATGGTTGCTGAATACCAAAGCGCATGCATGGCTGCATGACTCATCACTTAGCCAGGTTGGTGCCAACAACGTGAGCTTCTTGTTCCCTGCTGGTCAATTTGGCACTCGCATTCAAGGGGGTCCTGTGCTCGACTCTTTTCAGTGGGCAAGACTTGACCTGCGAAATGATTTGTGTCGTTTTGTGCCATTTTGTCCCTCAGGCAAAGATGCAGCAAGTGCTCGTTACATTTACACTCGACTAGAGAGGCAAGGCCCTCATGAGCCGGTTCATTGCCATCAAGTTGTGGTTTTTCTCCGTGGTCTCCCTGGTATCAACTCCATTCAACGCCACGGAGTTCATTTCACTTGCCGGAGGATAACAAGACTCCTTTTTCATCCATCTGATGACGCCTTGCTGGAGTTCCAGGCAGGTCCCAAGCGGATACGGAAAATTTCGGATACGTTGACTTGACTTAGAGATCACTATCACCTGTCAAGCAGCGCAAGCTTGGTTAAGAGGACAACCTATCGTTGGATTTGACCCTTTGACCAGCATAAACCTGGTCGATATTGATGGCTAGTGATGAATCCAGCAGGTATGATAGACTTGTTACATTTTGTTACTGCATGATGACACAAGCAGCAACAGTACTTTTTGACTGCTAAGACTTGAAGGTTTTAAGTTTTAAGTGTTTCCGTTTGCTTCATGTTTGTCAAACATTTGAACACATGGGAAACAAATGAATGATGCCAAGACCACAGTTACTACAGAGCAGCTTGATGAGACGGCCAAAGGATGCAAATGGATGCAAGAAGTGGCCAGACGAAACTGAATTCAATGATGACATATCATGAACTTATAAATACAATTAAATGCTCCAAAGAGACGATCATTTATCTTTTGCTCCAAAGAATACTTTTTTGGCAGTGCAATCGAGAATCGATGCAGCAATGCCAGAGGTCGAAGAGGGACAGCGAATCGAGCCGAAATGGTGCAGCTCGCCTGGTTTCTCCTACCAACACGCTGAGACAAGTCTGATGCATAAAAGCAATCCTTGCAATGCCGCAATGCCCTAGCGATCCTGCTTTGTGTCTGTTTGGAGGTACATTCCCGTCATCCCAACGCTTTTGATGAATGGTGCGGAAGGCGCATTGATCTTCTACTTCTTGTCAGAACCGTGGAAACACAATCGCAAAGTAATGCAAAGTAGGGTTGTGCGCAGTCTGACTAGGGGCAAGACGAACTGCTTGATATGCTGTTAAGAGATGTTACAGTAGATCTTACTGTAATAAAAATCATAAGAGATCTGAAAGATTCTAAAGGTAGGTAGATTGAAGCGGGCTGTTTGGTTCTTGTCATCCGGAGCTCAGGTTCACTTGATGGTGAGCTAGTCTCGACTAGTCTCAACTCCCTTCAACTCTCTGTCAGATGGTGTCAGGAATTGGCACTGGCTGGTCGACCTCCCTGCCAAATTACCATCCCCGCGACATCATTGCGAACCTGAAGAGGTAGCGCAGTGGCACAGAGTCAACGCCGTGGCACAGAGTCTTCAAAGTTCTCAGAGCAGTCATCGCATCTGTTCGCAAATCTCACATTCAATTTCAGTGCATCATTAAGTTGAACCATTCAGTGAATTATTCAGGTATATTCGATGCGAGCCTTTGCAGGAGCATTGAGCGTGGAAGAGATGAAGCAATGGTCATCCAACATGGTCCAACCAGTAATAACCAGTCGAAACGGTTCGATAACTCGATTCTGTCCTCTTTCATTCCCAGGAGATGTGCCCATGGTATGCTGGTTTCAAGGGCAGCCTGGTCCTGTTGGGGCCTTGTCGAGGTGATTTCTTGACACAGAGCATGTTGTGGTCCGGTTTCAGTGACACTTCAAGACTTCAAGACATTTGAAGACTGTTATATGATATGCGGAACAAGTTTGAACAAATGAGCGAGTAGCTGCACCAAATCACGGAAGCTAGCTGCTAGCTGAAGTCCCTCTTGCTTTAGCAAGGTATTGGGGGCTGGAATCGCCAATCACATGAAACTTCACAGTTAACTACCCCCTTCCCCCCGTCTCGCTTTTTCACAAGCACTTATAGGCAGTTTTGCCATGGCTAAAACCCGCCTGAGGACATCGTCGTGATGTCGTCGCCGTCAGCATCATCAGCATCATCAGACCTACTCTCCACTTTGTATCTCCCAATTCCTCACACATCGCTCTTTCACCACAGCTTCCTCCTTCTCCCTTTACCCTCCCAGCTAGTTTTCGTCCCTTCCCCCTTGGCCTCAAGTTGTCCGACCGGTTCAATTCAAGCGCTGCCTTGTGCGAATGAGGTCACCAGAGAAAGTTGGCTACGAATCTGTGGGAGTCATTGAAAAGCTTCGGCCCCAGTGCAGCAAAGTTTGCTCAGAGAAGAGAAATCACTGGACCTTGTAAATCAAGTGGGCCAAATAGGATGTTTCGACTTACTTCTCTCCCACATTCTATATTGAAACGTACCAGCCCTTGTGTATGTATTGATGTATATATGTCTCATACATACATACGTACGTACGACATGTCATACTCAATGTTCATACTAAATACATATTATATATATATTATATTATATATAATTAATTATATATAATATATATATATAATATATAATATATATATATCAATATATTGTATATATCATATTGTGTTGTGGTCAGCAGAATTGCTACTCTCAGAGGCGGGGACCTACAACGTTGGAGATCACAGAGCTTCCAATCAAGAAGTGGACGGAGGACGCCAACACCCTGCAACGGTGAACGAGTCATACAGATTAGCGAAGTCAACGCAAGTCATGCCCAATCCCTTGCAACAAGGACTACAAGGTGTCTGTGTTGCAGGCCCAGCGTCATAACATCCTGCTTGATTCATTGTGATTCTACAGACTCCAGCACATTTTTGTTCCGTTTCTGAAAGGCTATGCTGTCAACCGAAGGGCCTGGAAGTGGGCAGATTGAGGATTTCAAGGACATCTTGGACCACTGAATCAGAGCGATTCAACACAGTGCACAAAATGGGCACATTGACCTGTCCAGGAGTGGCACACAGAGGCCAGTCAGTCAGAATCGACAGCCACAAACTGGCAGCAAAAACATGCCAATGCCTCGGTCTTGGTTCTTGAGATGCAGGCGACAGTCCACTTCACCATCACTGTGACAGAGGCCAGAGGGAGTGCATGCAGTCTTTTATTTTGAAGAGAAACATATTCTATATAGTCAACAATTTTGTCAAATACCTTTCTTGCATGGGCGGAATTGAAGATGAATAATTACGTACAATATATTGACAGACACATACCAACGTGGAACCTTCTAGTCGACTGCTCTACACAGCCTCGCTGCATGCTTTTGCTGGCGCGCTTTTGTATCTCAGTACGTTTGACATCGTTTGACATTGTTTCGCTCTTGTTTGATTTGTTTGACTAATGTCCTGTTTGGTTTGTTTTGTCTCGCGGGGTCCCAGTCCCAGGCATTGGTGACTTCTCAGTCGCACCTCCCTACATTGAACCAATTGAAAACCGTTCTACTTTGTTTAGTGCCACTGCATATGCCTTGAATTAGCCACCCAGCATTCCCTACCCCGATGTTCTGATGCCCTTCTCACCAACACAGCCTGCCTTGTTTGCATGCAAGTTGCTTTAAATAGACGGAACACTTTTTCTCGCTGGGGAAGCAGCTTTGCATGGGCCAGACTCAACAGTTGTATGCTGCATGCATTTCATCCCAGTGCCTTTTGTTTCCGCCCACTGAACTGCCTCAGGAGCAAATGGCAGCTCATGAGTACATAGGACTTGAGTCTCCAGATTTCTCTCAGTTTGACAAAGATCACCATGGATGCATCATCGGTGTTGTCCTGATGGTCGGTGTGTTTTGTAGTCCTCAGACCTTCTTGGTTTCAGGATTGGAGAAATCCTTCAAGCTGCGCAGTGCTTTGTCGACCAACAACATGCAGCATCCTTGAGGTCGAAAGTAAAAGCGCAAGCACTGTGAGATCGCAGCATATCAAAGTACTTCATGCATTGTCAACTCTGGTTGCAGTACCTGTTCATGATGTCTCTGCAGCAAATGTGCACATAAGGATATTCTTCGACAAGGATGGCAAAATCAAGTCCATAGCCCAATAGTGAAGCCAGTGTTGAGACGGAGTTGACGCTTGTGAATTGACTTCTTAATTTCTCTTTTCCTTCTGTTCTGCAATCGTAGCACGGTGAGGAAATATGCCGATGAGCGGCAAATCATCGAAGAATTTGCTGAGCTGCGCCTTGAGCAGGAAGCTCAGTGGCTTAGTACGGCTCAGCAATCTTGAAACGTGGGAATCGCCCGGTGTATCCATGGACTATCATGGACTTGGGAGCATGAAGGAAACGCATTGCAACTGGGTCTCCTGAAGGTACTACCACAAGAGAAAAGCCCATCTCGTGAGAATTCTGCAGTTTGTTCCTCAGTCTCTGACGAAGCTTGACGGAGCCGCTGTTGTGAAGCTCGGCTAGACGGCTAGACGTTGGTGTTTCTTCTTCGCTTTTCTCAACCCTTTGATCAGCTTGAATTCAGGATACAAGCTGAGATTCTGGCAGCCAAAGCTCGGTTTGTACAGGAGGCACAGCAGTATGTCGTGGCGTACATGTTGTGTGGCATGATGTAGCATGTGAATTTTACATGTCATATTTTAGGCTCATCCTTTTGCCTCAAACAATCTTGTCTTGCCGATGCAAAAAACTCTTCTGCTTTTATGGCTGAGAGTGGCCGTGACACTACTGTTTGTAAGATCACTGATGGACTCAAGGGCAAACAACAACTGGTGGTATTTATTTATGACATGAAGTTCAGGTGAGCTCTTGCGATCCATTTCAAACATTTTAAAACCTGATTGAGATATTAATATGACCTTCTGAGTAGCAGGTCATTGATGAGAAGTTGAAAGTGAAGAACAGAAAGAAGGATGTTTTGATTGAGGACCAGAGATTGCTCAGATTGCACAGTGTATATTTCATTGCGTTCGGTTCAAACCATGTCCAAAGGCCTTGAAATCTATGCAGGACCTGCGAAAGCATGGCTTCAAAACCATGCAAGAAATTACAGAAGGCCTTGGAAATCGGATGAAATCGGGTCATTGCTCTTTCAAAACTTCAGCACATGATGTTGCTTGCATCCGCTTGCTTGATAGCAGCCATAGGAGAAAGTGTAGAAGTAGAGGGAGGTCAAGGAGGACGAGGTTGGGAGTATCTTCTGGGAATGCCTTTGTGGTCCGAGCCTTTGGAAAGAACCGAAAAAGCATTTGACGTGTGCAACTTCTCAATGCCTCCGCAGCAATGAGGTCACTTACAGCGGAAAGAGTAGCGACCCTGTTGGCACAACTGAAAGACAAGCAGGCGCTCAAAGCAAGCATTTCTGAGTACTTCCAGAATTTCTAATGGCCCCTGAAAGGCTTTAATTGATTGAAACAATTGCGTGCTGTGTACTGCTGTTTACTGCTGCCATAGAACCTCATCACGACTGATCTCCCTGGCATTGCAGGCAGAGTTGCAAGACTTGCAGTGTACTGCACCGGAGGCTGGAGCGAATTGAATCAGATTCATCTGAAGGTTGTGTTCTGTCATGTTACATCATAATATATCGTCATATGACGTCATATGCTATATCATGTATATTTAGTGCTATAAATATAAACAAACACACACACACATATATATATATATAATATATATATATATATACGTAAATATATAGTATATACAGTCAGACTATTGTCGTAGATTTGAGTCACCGCAAAGCATGGCCCAGGAGATGTGGGAGGCGGACCTCAATGCAATACTTGTTGAGCCAGAAGCATGGTACCACCATAGAACACCAGCAGCCAATAGCAGCCAATCATATTTTTTCAGATCTATCCAGTGTACCTCAGTTTGCGAGTATTCATTTTCAAGTTGCCAAGGCTCTCAAACTTGGACTCGAGAGCGAAAACAGCAGTGGCAGAGGCCACTGTCGCCGACAAGCTGGTTGAAATTCTTCTGAAAGAAGCAAAGCAGACCTATTCTTTGGAAAGATTGAATGAGGATGAATAAAAGAATTATCCTTCAACATTTTCCCATATTTTTCCAAGGTTGGGAGTGTAGAAAGAGATTTGGGTCCAGCTAGTAGATAAAGGTTGCTCTGTCGTTTGCCATTCAGAACGCATACTGATCCTCATGCCCAATGTACCGACATTTGAAGAATCGGTGAGTTCAGGTCATTTGATGTTTGCTAGCTGTACCTGCCAATTTTCACTCTGCTTCAGTTGTAAAAGGGCAGGTCGGGACAGTCCTACTTTAACTGGTTTCAGAGCTTGTTTTGAACGATCAGACATTTCCATCAAAAGCTGGTGTCGAACGCATTTTTTCGTCAATCACGAGCTCGAAAGAAAGTATGTTACAAGGTTGGAATCTATGCTATGTTGAAAACATTTAAATTATTCAATTAATCAGTTTTCATAGTTTACTGGGGTTCTACTCTTCAAGGTATTTGTGCAGTGGATGCCTTGTTAATCTGTTTTGCTGCTCCATTCGGCCAAGGTCAAGGTGCAGTGTCTGTCAGTTGTTCTTCTGTGATTTTCTACAGGAGAAGGCCGCACAAAAACGCGCAGCTGCCACATTGGCGTTTTGACCTCAGTGACCTCAAAGAATGGAGCTGATGATTCAATGATCGCATCCGTTTGTAGCAACCAGCGTGCAAACCATGTGCTGTGAAGCCTTCACGAAAACTTTAAGATCCTTTTAGATCTGGCAAGTCAACAAGCTAAGGCTTTCGTCCAAAAAGTCAAAAAGTAGCAGGCGGAAGCTGCAGCGCAAGCTGCACAGACCAGCAACCATCGTTCTTGCATTTGTAATGCAGAAATGCTTGTCTTGCCCAGTACAACGTCATTGACAACACCGGTCCTCCACCCTGGACAAATCTCGCCATTGCTGCTTGGGGAGATGCAGGACTGGATGTTATCGCTGAATCATCTTTTGTCTCGACTTTGACCCATGAAATACCATTCAATACCATTCATACATATTCATACCATTAATCTTGTTCTAAAATGATTGAGGAGCGTCAGCTGAAGACCACCTTGGCAGAGTTTCCGGGTTTGTTCGATGACATGGTACCGGTACGCCATCCAAAACTTGAAGCAGCGGCACGTTTTATGGGCTTCAAACTCTGAATCAATGATAGACGGATATAGACGGCACTGCGCAATGCCAGACGAAGCCACCACCTCCTCCTGGCTTGCAAAAGCTTTCGAGCAAAGCTGGTGCGCCACATGAAGAACAGAAGCTTTGATCCAATCGGTCCATGAAACATCATTAAACATATTGAGCAATTTTGAGCAACGCGATTTCTCACGCAGGCAAAGCCCTTGACGGTGATGCAGCTGCTACTACGGAGGAGTCAGTGAAACCAAGGCTCACTTCGCAAGACTTCACGAATTTGTTGGATTTTCTATGATTGTCTTGTGACTTTGTCATCTTCCGCTTGCGTTTTGGAACCGCCATTTTGATGTGGCACTGAGGGCAAAGGCGTTCTTTGCCAAGAAGGCCATCTTTCTTGACTGGTTGTGCATTGTTGTGCTGTATTCTTCTCGTTGATCAAGAGCTGATTCAAGAATAAGATGCATCAGATGCCACATGAGCATGAGCGTCACTGCCAAGGTGCAAGCAAAGGCCAAGGCAAAAGGAAAGTCAGACCCTAAAGCACGTACGTGGCACATGTGGCATTGCAAGGCCTTGCAGTCTGTCACAGGAATATGAAAACACGTACGTGACTGTCACTGCCTGACGGACCCTGACGCCACACTGACTTGATTTTTTGATATTTTCGCGAATGCTCTCAGAATATACCGGATGTTCCCAGATCGTTTGATCGCTATTGATCTGAGAAAAGCGAGGTCGGCCAAAGGCTCCAAAGCCGCCAAGGCCAAAGGTCGAGGCAGAGGAAGCACCGCTGGGCGCCGTGGACGAAAGTGAGCGTGCCAAGAGCTGGTCCAAATGCAGTCACATTGCAATGCGGTGCACACATCGGGTCGTCACAGAAATTCCCAGTGTAGGTATGTGTATGTGTCAGGTCATCCATTGTTATCTAAGGTCTCCACTGTCATGGGTGGAGGAATGATTATGCTTGAAGTAGCATGGTTTGAGTATGTCATAGTATGTCACAAAAGCTAGCTTCTGCCAGCTGGGGGGGCTGGAATCTCCAATCGCATGAAACTTCATAGTTAACTCCCCCTCCCCCCCGGCTGACTGGTTCACAAGCAGTTTGGCCGTGGCTCAATCCCCCCGGGGACGCCGTCGCCATGTCGCCAGCAAAATCAGGAGCATCCGCATCCTCAGCATCATTGGCGTCGTCAATAATCACTAGCGCATGCTTCAAGTCACTGGTGCAGCCTCCCTCACTATCGGCATACTTATGGCGAGCCCTAAAATGTAGCTTCATTTTCACTTTGAAACTTCACATGTAGTTTCCAGTCAGTTCTCATGTTCTCACAATGGCAAGCTTATCTTGGAAATAACATTCCTTCATATAGACGAGTTTGCAAAGATCCTCCTGGAGCAATTGCACTGGCACGTTTCCGCTTATTGTCCTCATGACATCCTAGCTAGACGCGCTTCTAACATCTTCTTCTCTTGCAACTTCTAAGCCTTGAAAGGTCCACTCCGATGCTGAAGGTGGACCCTTGAATCTTCTTCGTGTTTAGTGACTGCCACGCTACTAAGCGGGAGTTTCCTCATTATGTTCACTTGCGTGATATATGATATATTTGTGTTCTCTTCATAACATATGTGATATTGATCACCCTTCAACGTGTCCCGTTCATTCTATACCAAGACATGGAAAGCCTTGTCTTGGGCGTAATATCCCTTAATACAGACGAGTTTGCGAGTATACTGGGTGTTTTCATGCCAAGCCAAGCCCCCTGACAGGCTAACTTTCGTCACTTACCCCTGGGCCTCAAGTTTGAATGATCCGGTAATCGTGTAGCAACCTGTTCCATGTTCTCACACAATCCCAATACATCAACGCTCCAATCGCTGCACTACATGAGCGACCGGCTTTTGACGTTAGACTGTAGAAATCTTTGCAGTCACGATGGGGTGGGAAGGCTAGCTGAATCGCAGCCTGCACGCTTGGGGTTGAGCGTCGCAATTGCAAGAAAAAATGATAGCGATGATCGCCGTGCCCGGTGGTTTGCATCATCCTGATGCTGACAATTTGAGGTTGAATATGGTTGAATAGAAGTGCTTGACTGTTCTCCAGCATTGTCATGACAAGAGTTCTGAGATGTTTGACTGTTTGTTTACAAACCTGCCGTAGCTGCTTACTCAATTAAACAGTAGCGTAGACATACTTGACAAGACGACGAGCACCCAGACAGACCACACACACACAATCTTCCATGCTGAAAAAAACTCTCTGTACGGTGAGACTGATCTGACAGATCCAACGGCTTCCTTGATGGCATTCAGCTGACCATGGAACACGGCAGCCCTTTCAGGCCATACCCACAATATATTATAATATATTTATCCGCAAGATCCCGCAAGTAGATTTTTTGCATTTACACTTACACGCAATATCATATTTCATGAGTTTTGTCAATCATGACCAAGTCAAACAGTGCGGTCTATGCTTCAATTAAATAGCAGCTGACTTCTCATAAACCTTGCAGAACTCTGCTTCTAAACCAAAAGCCTTGACCACAGCTCGCGCTGCCCCCACAGCTTGCGCTGCGAGCTGCTCTATCTCTCATAGCCATGGCGGAAGAGTCCTTTGCGGCATGCCTTTAAACATCTCAGTGCACTGCAAGCCTTTGAAACCAAAGTGTGTGGCATGTTACACAATTTTGATCAATGCTTTCGTGCAAACATGTTTGATATGTTTGCATGTTAATTTGCCATCAGTAGGAAAGGAAAGAACCTGCAGTTGCTTCACATTGGTGCCAGTTCGCTCGCGATTTTGCCGCGCAACATGGGGCAGCAAGCCGTCGCGGGACAGAAGAAGAAGGACCCAGCCTGCAAGAGCGCATTGAAAACATGTGAAAACCAGGGTTTGTTCAGATTTCCTCATCATCACCATCATCACCATCATCACCATCATCAGAATGATCACCACTATTACCATCATCACCATCGCTCTCCGCTCCTAATCGCATTGCAATGGTCAGTGCCCATTGTAATGATCATTGCACTAATCATTGTATTTCATAAATTATAAGTCAGTTCAACGTGCGCAGTTGTCCGGCACCATGACAGGCCGCACCGCGAAAGTTCATTCCGGCTCAGAAGGGTCAAGCCGGCTGAAGCTGAGTATAGATAGTATAGCTGAGTAGTTGATTTCATCTGGGACCATCCGAAGGTGAGGATGAAATCAACTACTCAGCCATTTACAGGCAATTTTTGGTGTTCACCGTTCACCATGATATCAGGGTTTTGAACAGCACCCATTTGATTTGCATGAAAGTGGGATCACTTTTTAGCACGGCATCTTGAAATGCGGTGTCTTGCAGAAACAATTGGGCCTGGCAAGCTGCTGAGCCAGGTGCTCTGATCACAGATAACCCACTTGAAGAGGCAAGAGACCCGTCAATGGGCTTGGAGAGACTGCGAATGTTTGCGATATGTGACCAACATGCACACACACACAGACACACACTCACACACATTTCTGAAGCTTTGTTCGCCGTCACGCAGGAATGTCCGTACACGTTCTCGGACAGTCCTGCCTACCTCAGACAGAAAAAGGCAGGATCGCTGACAGAGGTGAACTGACAACTCAACATGTTTCCCAAGCCAAACAAATTTTCTTTTGTGCCTAGGCCGAAGATGAGGCCAAACGAGCCGTCGAATTGGAGGGCAAGGCGACAAACGGATATGACAGCAATCTTCTATCCAATCAAGACTGCGAGGTTGTCAGGCATACTTGTATACAATTAAGAGTCTGAAGACGTGAAGACTGTTGACCGCAGCAGAGGAAGAAACGCGTGGATTCCTGCGGAGCGTGGAAGAGCTCGCACATAAACAAAGGCTCTAGACTCAAACTGCAGTTCATGCCATTCATCAAATGCAGTTCCTTAGGGTTAGACGACAACACTTGACAAACCAGACCCAAAGTCTTGTCATGTCGTCTTGTCTATGGCTTCATTATGTTTCATTCAGATCAGCCCTGATAGCCACGATCAGCCCGTTTTAATCCGTTTTACAGCCACTCTACTTCTTCTGAATGACGTGTTCGCAACATCCATTTTGCTGAGGTGGGATGAAGCATTCCAAGTTCTTGAGAAGCGAACGGCTGTGCCCAGTGGTCCAATCCTGATATGATTGATATGATCACCAAAGCCATTCAAACAATTTCAACAATTTCCTGCCTTGCGATTGCTGTGACTTGGGCTTTCGTGGCCCCAGGTCTTTTCCTGGTAACTCGCGCGCTCTTGCGATGGAAGTCTGGTGCTTGTACCACGAGTCAGAGCTCCACTTGGTTGAAGCTAAAGTGAACACAGTGAACTTGTGGCAGCAGTGCAGCAGACCAACATGACCAACTCGTTGGTTTGTTTTTCCATGCTTTTCCAGTGTTTGCAACAGGTTCTGCCATTACAGCTCTGCATTGCATGATGCTGAAGAGGCATAGGGCATAGGGCTGGAAGCGCTTCCGATCGCTTCCGCGTTCACGTCAGCTGCAATTAGCTTGCAGCAGTGAGAGTGACATTGTAGCAGGCACTGAAAAATTATGGCAGCTCTACAAAGGCCAGCTTCTTGGTTGACCTCCAGAGTCCCAAGAGACCTGTTTCATATAATATCATATAATAATAATATCATATAATAATAATATCATATATATATATATATATATTCATATATATATATTTATTCTATATTATATATATTATATATATTATATATATATATATTTACAAATTCTATACTATATTCTATATTCTATATTCTATATTCTATATTATATTATATTGTATTATATTATATTATATTATATCTATATTTGTATAAATCATAATTATTAAATCATAATCATTAACCATTATATATTATATAATATATTACATACTATATATTATATATTATATATTATATATTATATATTAATTTATTATATATTATATAGAACTATATAACTTTATAATTATGTATACATATTATGTTTAATATATATATATATAAATATGTAATATATCATATATATATATCATATATATATATTATATTATATTATATATTTCATATAATATAATATATATATATAATACATATATACAGTATATGCTTTCCGCTAGACGATCTTATGCACGTTGTTGTTTCGTATCTTGGTTTTGCCACGATAATCTACTCCAGCTGCTAGACTCTAGCTGCTAGCTTGTGCTGGAGGGTCCTTTCCTTAGGCAACAATGCGTTGGGGTCACTAGGAACTTCATTTCAAGCCATTTGGTTTGAGACATGCAGGGACCTAGTACATCCTAGTACGAGGTGAAGTGGAAAGCATCTTGTTGCACGCAAGTTGACGTTTAGGTCAGCCATCTCTTACTCTACATTGAGAGTCTAGATTCTAGAGTCGACCTGGTTCAAAGACTTAGATATCGTGATGATTCGTGATGTTTGAACAGATTCGCATGTGCAAGTCCAGTAACCCTTTATGCCAGATATCTTGAGGCAGGACCTTTGGCAGCTGCCCTTGCATCATTTGCCCGGCTTTGCTTGGGCTCAGAAGTCCAAGACAAGGTGCCAAAAAACAACTCTTAAAACACATCTCAAGAGAAACAGAAGTTTCACTGCAGTGCACTGCAGTGTTCCTGGAAGACAAGCGGCACTCTTTGTTTGCGCGCTATTTCGCTGTGAAAACTGCGACTGCAGTGACAGGGCTCTTGCTCAAAAGACTTGCGTCCTTTGCTGGATGCTTGGGAGCAGGTCAGGGTTGGCAGCGGAAACTGAAACTACTGATGACAGGCTATGACAGGCTTTCATTTTCAACCTGTGGGATGTTTGAGACTGAACCTACTAAACTATGGCAGCGGTATGCTTTCCCTTGCGTTCCTGCATTATTTTGTGTGTAACCTGGCAGGCTGAACACGCAGCACTAACAAGGCCTTGACAACCTTGGTTGCTTGATTCTCTCTGAGAGTGGAGTCAGTCAGTCCCAGTCATGTGATCTCAATACATTGAAATATTTGCAGCACTTTTGTTTAAACCTAAACTTTTGAATGATACGTGCCAGGCATGCTCTTGGCAACGAGCTTAGATACAAAGATCATGAGCCAACTATTGCCTGTTTGACTTGTTTTGGTTTACCAGAACTTGGTGGCTGAGGCCAAGGCCTTTTCAAACCGCGAAAAGAAGAGCGTTTGTCTGCTTCTTACATCTTCTTACCATTTTCACGTATTTTCACTATTTTCCAGGGATATTCAGGGTGTACAGCACAGTAGCTGTCCGATCTTGGAACATGCTTCAAGATCGAAGGCATTGCAAAACATAGCAAGACGTGTGCCATGCCAAGGCAAGAACCAGGATGCCCTGTGGATGGCATGCAGGTGACCATGGCGTTTTTTTTTGCTGTCTTGCATGTCTTGCTCTCTTTGATAATCTTTGAATATCTTTGATATATGTTATATTATCTGATGCTGCTTGGTTTAGTCTGAAGTTCGGCCGCTTTGGAAGGCGGAGGACGGCACGTATTCAGCTGGTGGAGGCATCCGCTTGGGGTGCAGACCTTAGAATCCTTAGAATGCCAGGTCGGATCCTTTAGGGATGAGTCGCTGTACTGTTTCAATTAAGGTATGTCCTGTTGAAAAATCAAAAAGACCTCAATGCACCAGTGGTCCTTCACTTTCACGGCAGCGGTCTGGAGCTGAGAATCAATACTCTCAGTTTACTGAGCGTTTGCTGATGTTTACTGAATATATCTGAATGTTGAATGGTTGGCTTCTAGCAGCATAGATGGAAAGACAGCAGTTGCATCTAATTTGGTCTATCGCTCAAGGAGAGACGGCAGCAGACTACCTGCGACCACAGCTGGCTGAAAAATATAGGGACTGCCCATGCCCTGCAGAATTTCTTGAGCTACGACACCTCGACTCTTGAACTGTTGCGAAATCATGCCAAATCAGAATTGATCACTGAACTCCACCTGTCACCAGGACCTTCCCGTTCACTTATTTGTGGCAGACTACAGAGGATATGGTGCGCTTCAAAGTGATTCGGGGCACCTGGAGTTGAAATTTGGCTCACCTTGTGACCAACTTGGCAGGTTGGTCAGGAGGGGAACCTTCGTTGGCAACTTTCCTGAAGGACGTAGAGCTCCAAGACGGAATTGGTCACAACGCATTCCAAATCCAGCAGCGCATTTGCCCTTGCCGGGATTTTTGCACTTCCAAACTTCACAGCATTCATAACATTTTGAGATATTTGCCATTTTGGAAAAGGGCTTGTTTTTATGCTAAGCAGATGTAAGCAGTCAACAAGTTTTCATGGCTTCATTGGACCAAGTAACATCACGACCTGGGAAGCCAACTCTCAGGCAGAGCCTCTGGCAGAAAAACTGTCCTCAGCTCAGAAGAATTAGCAGATCTTAGCAGGTTGCTAAGAAGTCAAAATTGAGCTATGCTGTACATTGCTGTACTATTCTTCTCAATGTGTTTTGAGTATTTTTGAGTTCTTAGGTGTATCAGGACGTATCAAGAAACAGCCTCCGCATCATTTAAGGGCCTTGGGTCACCTTGTTCTCGCCCGACGAGGCCAGAGCTGTTTGTACAGCACGGCCTCTCTTGGCCATATCCCGGTCAGGGTCCTGGCGATCACACATTCTGATTCTAGATTCATCTAGATTCATCTAGATTCTAGATGAGATTCATGATGCAACATGATGCAACATGATGCAACATGATGCAACATGATGCAACATGATACAACATGATGCAACATGATGCAAGATGTCCTTGTCCGATCTCGTCCGTTGCCTTCCTCGTCGCTTTGCTCGCAGCGTTTGCTTTGACGTTGTTGCAACTTTCCACTTCTCAACCAAAGGTGGTCTGATACTATCTGGCAGATCCATTGGTGCACAGGCTGGCGCTCGAAACAAAAGCTTTTGCTGTCGATAAGTGTCCAATATGTTTCGCTTTCGCCAGAAGTGAGAAGGCAACACTGAATATGGCCGGAAAGGGAATGCTGACTGCATAGTCAAATGCAGTTCATAGGCATCTTATCGCAAGCATCCCTGCGTATCGTAAATACGTTGTCCCAGATGGGTTTTATTTTTGGAGCTATGGAATAGGAATGCCCAGCAAAAACAGCAGAGCCCCGGGCATGGCTACAACTTGCAGTGCTCTGACAGGTGGCTGTGCACTTGGCAGTGCTGTTCCCGACGTTGTTCAGGCAAACTACAGCGATGGTCAAAATTATTTGTTCAGGACCATGCTGCAAAGATCCAAAACGTTTGCAGTTTCTACTACCATGCTTGTTGGCAGGGCGCTCGTTCTAGTTGCTGACTTAGTTCTGAAACCGAATCGAGTCGCAGCGTTTTTTCTGCCTTCAAACATTGACAAGCTGACACTGAAGGATTCCGCTGTTGCTACCTCCGCAACGGGAGACCGTTCACCTCTCAATAGTTGTGCAAAGAAATCTGGAAGTTCTTGATAGCTTCTGACTGAGATTGACAGGCTTAGGAGAAGCGAGACTGGCAGTGTTAAACCAATGGCACAAGGACCGCTTCTTTCGCATCCGTTTAGCAATCAGGGAGCAGGTGTGCAAGTCAACACTTTCAGTGCAGGAGCTTGAAAACGCCAACCTGGAGGCCAATCTGCCCAACTGGGAGTTTTGTGAGCTCACTTGGGTGCTTCGGGGATCAAATCTGTTTTTGTTGTGCCTAAAAGGGAAGCGTTAGGACAAGTCGATTGGCAGATTTGGCAGGTTCTACAACCACTAGATGCGGACCTGTGGAGACTGGGGACTTTGGACAAGATGCGCCGGTAGCTCAAGCACTAGATGCACTTGACAGTTTTTGACAGTTTTTGACAGTTTTGACCTATGCTAAAGCTGTGATTACATTGCAAATCATTAGAAGATGGGCATTTACATGCAACTCCATAAGCTAAAAAGCACAACACATGCCGACATCTTGTCCATTGCACGTACACTTGGACACAACACAGCCATAAGCCAAAAGACGACAACTTGCAGTTGCAGGCACATGCAGGCACCACACTGGATTTACCTGCTAGATTGTACTAGATTGATTTGTCCGTTGAAGCTTCTTTTCCAAGGCGCTTTCAATGGTCAGTTGCTGCTGCTTCATGGTCTTGCAGATGATCTAGTGCCTCAATGTGCCTCAGACTTTGCAATTTTTCTTTGATTGTCGATGTTTGTCAGCAGAATGCTTACACTTTGGGTTGTAGGTACCCTACGAAGGCAGTGAAAGCCTCCATGCAGCGACACCATCGAAACAGAAGGAACTGGTGCTGGTGAAGGACAATCTCTGACAAAGCACCAGCAGATGCCATGAGATTCACATGATTGCCATCCATTCCCATCTTTCCTCCAAGTGTGTGCACAGCATATTATATTATGATTCTGATATATATATATATATATACATATTCATATAATTTCATATATGTATTATGTAGAATGATAATGCGTGTATTGCTGTATTTCCTCACCAAGAAGTTCTTTTCTCAGGATGCGAGTCACAACAACATTGGACATCACGCAGAATATTGGCACGCCTTGCGGAGGTTTGCGTTGAAGGCTAGATACACGCAACCGACTTTTGCTTTCCTGTATCAACATGTATCAACGGGATGTTTGCAGATGATTTAATGAACATTAATGATGATTATGGTCGACCATGTCGACCATCATTCCTCCATGCGTTTCATATGTTTCGATGTTTCGATGTCGATGTTTCCATGTCGAAGGTTCAGCTTGACAGCACTTTGCCATCAGTTGGTCCAGTCAAGACCTCAGAAGCATTCAACTGGTGTTGGGTCTGTTTTAAGCATGAAATGAGACCAGATCAGATATCGAATGATTTCAAGCCAACACATTGAATATCATTGAATCATATCTGAATCATATCTGAATCGTATGGAATTATATTGAATTTGGATTCATAGATTTCATAGCGAATCGCATGACAGATGGTGAATCAACTCTGTCGCCAGGCGTTGGAGCACCTCTGTGCCGTTTGTGCGCAGAAAGCTGCCTCGAAGTGTGGCGTGAAGCCTAGCCCAGGTCTATCCAGGGCTGTCCAGGGGTTGTGTTGCGCTCAACGCGGAGTCAACATAAATTCAATCAGAGTCAAGACATGTCGAGACATGTCACCTGAAATCACCTGCATACAAAATATCCGAGATATGCAGACTGAATCAAACTGATATCAGCTCGTCAACCAGAAGATACCTGGAGTATCTGGAGTATGTCGCTTGCCCAAGGCCGCTGCCAAAAAGTCTGGTACTGCTCAAGGTCGCATCAGGCAGGTAAACGCTGCAAGAAAAGATGTCACTGATCTTTTGCGGCAAACATCGGCAAACCTTTGCAGCCTTTGCAAACAGATTTCAAATGGTTCCAAATAGTTCTATGCTTTTTATTGCTGGTTTTTGTGATGAAGCATGATCATGCCTCTTTCCTTATAGCATCGTGTAGTGTCTTCCAGGCAGGTCCTGTGGTACCAGAAACGAATGACCATCCACGAGCCATAAGGCAGAGCACTGGAAGACTCACAAGGCCTCTTGCAGTGGTCTGGCTCACAGAACCTATCTCTGGAATTCTCAGGGATCGTCACAAGGACCACGAGAAAATGGAATGTTTGTGTAGCAGTGTAACGTTTGCAGCATTTGTGACATTCACAAGTGTGCATGGATGCTGCTGTGCTTAGGCACCGTAGAGCCCAAGGCAGGACAACCTAACTTTCTGCAATTGATTCTCCTCTACAGATCTCTACAGTATCCGCAGATATCCGCAGTATCATTCTTTGAATTGAAGGGCTTTAACATATTTTGACATGCTTTGACGATTGCAAATGCAAAAGCTTGATAAAGCTTGGATGTGTTGAAGAGAAGCAGGTTGTGAAAGAGGCGGACGCATCACTGGTGACCCTTGTGCAACCCTTATCATTTTTGCTGCTGTCCCGAAGAGAGACACATGCACTGCAGCACACTTCCGTGAAAACGGCAGTATTTAAGTAGCCTTGTGATTCTTGACGTAGAGCATGACATAACAAATGTGCATTCCACAACCCGCTTGTACTTCTTGATTCTGATTCTGCTCGACGACTTCTGGATGGCTCGAAGCAAAACAAGCTTTGGGGAGAGAGGCAAGCTGCGGCCAGATCCTCATACAGTTTGTGTGGCCAAGAATGCTTTGATTTGGTTTCGGAGAATTATGGGAGTCCAGACTGAGGTTAGAATTTGGTTTGTTTGATGATGTTTGATGTGTGCATTTTTGCAAGTTAAAGACTTGCAATCTGGCATGTCTCGTCACTGAGGTTTGCATGATGAGAGGGCATCCGTTTCACTCGCCTGCCCATGTCTCGTAAGATCACAAGAGTGTTGAAAAGCAACGTTCAATCAGCTCTTGGCCAGTAGTATGCCAAGAACTGAATGTCCCGAGGCTGTTCTGCTCTTCATTTCAGGGCTTGTTTTAGCGAATGCTGATATGGAGTGCTCTCCTCAAGACTGGAAGAATTTGCAGATCATCCATGCCAATGCAATGTCCTGTCAGCTCAATCATTTGCACTCGACTGGAAGCAGACCAAATACTGTATACCAATCTGATTCCAATCTGATTAGTAGGGCTGGTACTGGGAGGGATGAAGCTGAAGCTGCGGGTAGTACATTCATGATGGCATATGATTACATATGATGACATTCATGTACATTCTGTACTGAGATGTACTGAGTTAGCGACACCAGGTGCGCTGGAGGTCCTGAAGCTGTTTGTAAGTGCTTGCTCGGCGACAGCCTCGGGTGCACTGAGACAGGCTGAGTCAGTCCCGCCCGACCGACACAGACATCACAGATGCACCAATGCATTGAGAATATTGAGATAAATTGATTGAAGCATGTGAAGCTGGACATAGCTGGACCACCAATGACCACCATTCTTCCAGGTTGCGACGTGTTTGGAGGCCTTGATAAAATCACTGTTTGTCAAGCTGAGGATGAGTTTTGCAGCATGAAACAATTCGATGTGTGCATTGCTTGCATGAGTTTATCTAGAAACTTTGACAGGCAGTGGAACTCAATGTCGGAAGACGGACAATCACCTTGCACTAGTTGATCAAGCAGTCAGGGTGCGCTTGCCAGAAGCTATTGTTTGGTGTTCTACTGCAAGGGCCCTTTGTGACCTGATTATATTGCTCGAAATTGCTCAGGATGCCATGCAAGAAGAAGGTTCCAAGTCCAACTGTGACGGCATGAAATGTGTAGTCGCCTGTGCCAACAAGCTGGGCTGCTGGTGGCTGAGAAGTTGCTGCGTTTTCTGATCCTGTGAGGCACCGTGAGGCACCGTGAGACACTGTGAGACACTGTGAGAGGTGACAAGTCCCTGCTGTGTATCGCATGGTCACAGAGTTGCAATTGCCAAGGCTTGGATCCGGCAGTGGAATCCCGATGCCTCACAGTCAGACATTCAAATGAAAAGTCTGAGACTCAGTAGCTAGCAAAAACGCAGGACGGTGACAGAAGGTGACAGTGTGTTGTTTGTGGTGGGGGTGTGATATAGCGTGCTGGCTAGTCATTAGGGCCTAGCCGGGCCTAGCTGCTATTGTCGCGCCAAGGTGTGATGTAAAGTGCAGCCATGCATGGCGAAAAGCTGCCCCATCGTTCGCATGGCTAGCCGCGGACTTGGACCCTGAACTTGACATGCAAACGCACAAACGCCAAGTTCAATGCTTTCAACTTTTGACATCTTTTGACTCTCCATCGAGAAGCACATTGCTAGGATTTTCGACGGCGCGTGGAAATTGCCAGGAAGTTTTTTTGAACAAAAAAAATGCACCGAGCAAAAGCGGGCCGTGACAGATGAGGAGTCTTGATACTTCTGATACCTATGATCCAATTGAGGTCTCGCTGCTCTTCATCCCACTTATGTGAGTTGACAAGGGCAATGTTCTCACGATGTTATCACTTAGACCGAGTGCTGTGCAGCATGACGCATGCCTCGACCAGTTTCACGGAATTCAAGGTTTCCCTTCAAGTGAAGGTGCCGATGTGCGTCGGGTGTCTATTCGAATGATTTTGTTTCTGCTTCATCCTGTTTTTACATTGGTATAATACACTCGTACATACTTGTACTTGCACCACCTGTAATTGTAGCGAAGATAAGCAACATCGATGCTTTGAGTCCTCGAAACTTACTCAGCAGATACACTAAAACTGTTTCCCTTTCCCTTATCCTGGCGGAATGTACTGTAATTTTTGCAAAGAAAAACCATTGGCCAAATTGGCAGACAAATTGCCGGCCCGAAGATGAGACTGCAGCGGATGCAAAGATGATCCCAAAAGTCCGTGACTTTCTGATGCAGCTGTTCCCAGAATTCCTGTAGAACAAGATAAATAATGATAAATACTAGTCTAAGTCTAGTACCGACCATGTGGTGATTGCACATTGATGCAGTTGATCGTATTCTGTGGGTCTCACTTGAACTGTGGACAACAAAATTAAAATATGTCAAGACATGATAAACGTTGCATAGGGATGCAATTAAAATATAATGCAACAGCTTTTGCACGTACCGTATTTATTTGATTTTATTTGCACACGCTTTCATCACGGATTTCCCAGTGGCGATTTATTTGGAACGTCTGCCGAGGTTCTTGCAGAGATTTCCAGCTCAAAGTCCTTGACGAATTTGACGAGAACTTTGGCAACGGTCTTGACACAGGAGCTCCTGGGAGCGGCATTGCGTTGGAGTAAACCTGTCCAGCAACCCTTGGAAACCCTTCAACGATTGCTAAGTATTGTTAAGTGAGAAAACTACGACTATGACATGCTAATACTGCGTTGGATGCTAACCGTGCAAATCAGGAGCATGTCGCTGGTGTGTACATCAGCTGGCATGCAGATACTGCAGATCTTGCCAGAGAGGTGCGCGACATTTGGATGAGATGGGTAGCAGGATATCGAATGCGGCACCTGCAACAGCGACAAATGGGAAATGATAGAGACACTGAGCCACCTTTTTTGTTTAACTGCGTGAAAACTACATAGATTCCACTTCGGACTGATCAAACGACTTATTCTATTGCGGGAGGACTAGACTGAGAACATTTGGTGTGTAGGAATTGCAAGTCGCTGGGAGGGATACTTTTGCACTTCGTCAGTGTTTGCAGCGGACTTGCTGTGAGGTCGAAGCGCAGCTTGCCCAGACTCGAGGAAAGAGCTCCAAAACTGTCAGCCACTAAGTCCATCTAAGTCCGATGTCCGATGGGACGAGGCTGATCTCTGGATTTGGAAGCAGCCACTCTACATATCTCATCATATCTCTACTTATTCTCTACTTGGTCACAGGTGATGTGGTTGGAGTCGAGAGTGAAGAAGTCCGACTTTGAGCATCTGAAGGACCGTTGAACTGCCTGCTTGATATTCTTGATACAGAAGCAAAGACATCGCACGAAGCTTTCGCAAGTGACAGGCCGCAGCGGCGCTACTGGCCGGAGCATCTCAGGCTGTTTGGCAAATCCTTGCATCTTCCTTGAGATTCCCCACATTCGCCACCCAAGCAGCAATTTCGAGTCGAGACGCTACTGACGCTACTGTATTTGCGAGGTGATAGCTGTAAAACATTGTAAAACACCCGTCTCCTATCCGACTCCTGTATTTTGTGATTTTTGTGGGAGGCATGGGTGTCTGTGGTCCGTCCTGGGCAGATCTGGAATCCAAGGCATGCCTGGGTTTTGATGGTTTTGTTCTCTTGAAAAGCATGGGCCAAGTGTGGCCAAGTCCATGTACTTCAGAGTCTTCAGAGAGTTACATCTGGCATCATCTGGCAATGATACCTGTGCTACTCATTGAGTCTCCGTTCACGTTTCTGTCTCTTGGACTCTTGGCTGCGTCTTGGCTAAACAGGTTCTCATCACTGGTGATGCCGACATTGCGGCGCGCGTCTGCAGACTCTCGTGTGACTGCAGTACGTTGCACACGATGTGTGAGGCCTGCAGTTGCGAATCACTACACTAAAATTATCCTTCAAACCAAAGGCTTGGCTGCAATTGGAGGCCAGTTGAAGATGGCATTTGTTCCACACAGGAAGAGGCAGGGACAGAGGCATGCAGAATCCATGCTGACTGGAAAATGATTTATTTACGGCTTCTTATTATTTAAGAAAACATCTAAGTATTGGCCTCTGACCGCACTTGCTTTGGATAGGTCGAAAAGGCACTGGTAGCCGGTACTTGCAAGATCTCAGAGGCCCTGAGCATTCTTTGCATCAAGTCATTCAGTATTGCTAACACCTTGAAAGCGAAATCTCAATGACATCAAAATGATGCGGTGGACACATCAGACCCATGCAGGCGCAATATACCAGTATAATTCGGTCATATCAGTAGGCAATATGAAAAGGGGACATGTTATGTATCATGTATCATGTCATGTAACGTTGTTTTGTATATTTTTGTATATTTTTGTAACATGTTTGACTGAATGTTTCTGATATTTTCTGAGCTTCTGGTACTGCATGCCGGAGGCACCAGAAGAGGTGGACTCCTTGCTGGTTCATGCCAAGACACTTCAGGTGAGCCGGCAGTGATCCGGTGATCAGTGTCACTATGACTGCTGGTGAGCTCCAGGAGATTTCACATGATTTTCATGACAGGTGTTCCTGGACACTACGCCGCTGCCTGCTTTGCAGCATCCCTTTTGCGCTTACCGCTACGTGCAGAAGATGTGCAACGCTTTCGGCAAGAAGGCAGCAAATGCTGTCTCCCTATGTTTTCACGCCTGTAACACTTACAACCTATTGATACCTATTGATTCGTTTGTTTGGGTTTTGTCTCCCATTCCATTCAGTTTTTTGCTGGACCACCCGGTTCTGTTTAAAGGTGATGGACGCTGCTTTGCCTGAAGGTGAATGGATGCGCTTTGCCGCGTGCTCAGTGGATGGCCGCATGTGTAGTTTGACTTCTCAAGCCGAAACCTGATAGAGTCACGAAAGCTACTTGTAGCTTGCTAGCCGGAGTTGGATTTGCTTTAGCAATGAATTGAGGGCAGGCCGGACGCAGCTGCCATGATCTATCATGTCGAACTGTGACCCCCACCCGCCTCCCCCTTCTCCTTCCCATGGGCTCAAATCCCGCTGCGTCCATCCCGCTGGGGTTTCATTTGCGACCGCACGGTCCCATGCCCACGCACACGCACATACACGCACATATACACAATATTCACCGTGAGTGTTGTGAATGTACTGTTGTGTAATGCATAATCCATATAACCTAATGTAACCTAATGTAACCTAATGTAACCTAATGTAATGTAATGTAATGTAACGTAACGTAATGTAATGTAATGTAATGTAATGTAATGTAGTGTAACGTAGCGCAATGTAATGCAATGCAATGCAATGTAATGTAATGAGAGAGTAACCACTTGGATTCTTGCACTCCTTTTCCTCAAGACATCTGCGCAAAAACATGACCCAGTCTTGGCGAGGAATGGAGGTGCGCATTTTAAAACTCCCAAGCATTTCTTGCTCGATGGATGTATGCACAAAAGTTACCACATTCCAAAAGTTGTGTAGTGAAGCACGCACGGATTTGGCGTGACCATTTTCCCAATTTTAAGTTCACAGAATGAAACTAAAAAGGTCGCGCCACATATTCTCTCACTACGCATCTCTCCTTGCCCAACTAGCTTTTGTCCCCTTCCCTTTGGCCTCAAGTCTAAGTAGCTGTATAGCAAGCACGACAAAGCACAGCAGCACAACCAACTTTTTGCATTCGACAGAAGAATTGTTGAAGGGGAAAGAGAAACGGCTGTGTGTCAAGAGTGTTCAATCCCAGACTACATGATATAATATCTAATTTCCCTGCAAATTTGAACTGCTTGATTGAGGAAAGCAAGGCTTTGGCAATGGAGGTGCTTCGACGTCTATTCAAGCTCGAACCCTATTTTGTTTTCGATATGCCAATGCAGGCTGAAGAGCAAGAAGAATCAGGCGACAATTTGTTGCGTGGACAGGACGCATCAGTGGATATCAGTGGATCAGTTCGTTTTTTGAATCGTTGCTTGATTTGTTAGTGGTTTTGGATAGCGTCAGGAGCTGGTCAAGAACTCTTCACAAAGGCCCGTCTTTTGATGCTCAACGTGGAAACTGTCACTGATTCGTGACAAGCCGCAAGGTTTGGCGACACCAGTGAGCCCACAGAAGAGCTGCCCAGCAGGCTTCTTCAACAGGGTTTTCCCATCGCAAGCAGGAAACAATTGAAGAAAACAACTTGTTTGATTGTTTTTGTTTGTGTACATTCTTTTGTACAGTACCCTTTCTTTAGTACCCTGTGTGATTTGCGTGAAGCAAGAGAAGCTGCCTTATTCAAACATCACAAGTGTCTAACCTGTAAGAAAGCGGCTCTCGACTTTGATTTGATTTCTGACAAACCTCGAATTGTATATACTGCAGCACCCATTTGCACCCGAAACTATTGCAGAAAATTGCTTGTCATATTACTCCCTATGTTTTTTCTTTTATGATGTCCAGCCTTGTCATCTTTGCCGAAACATGAAACCACACAAGTCGAGTGTGAGGCTAAGTGATGCTGATGAAGCTGCAGAGATGATCGGTGGCATAAGGACGAACAAAGCTGAAACAAGACATGAAGACTGGAAAGCACATGGATGTGCCGACTTTCAGACCGATTCACAGGCACAAGCGATGGAACACATGTAAGGAGATGTTAGAGGCATTGTGATGCATTGTGGGCTTTCCGTTCAGATCTGTGTCCTTGCGCATTTCTGAACTGAACTTGCACATTTCTCCACCAATGCGCCATTTCTCGACCAATGCGCTGATTTCATGCAGGGTCATGCAGGGTCTCAAACAAACCAAAAAATAACAAGACAGAATCCACTTTTGATGTCACGAACTAGCGACTACAGGTGCCTGTACTATTTGTCCGGGAAGGATACACTCCCGGGAACAAACGTGTCTCAGGCTACCGTTTCAGGTATCAACTAACATGTCCACTCTATACCGGCGTTTTCCTGGGGAATGCATTGCAACTTTCTTTTTACACATTGACCCA
>Ga0126342_10000961_pt1 | contig 37087 bp, 29 predicted proteins | sample Cyp1metagenome_FD_92528 | JGI IMG/M metagenome (GOLD analysis project Ga0126342, IMG submission 92528) | Coral microbial communities from Lord Howe Island, Old Settlement Bay, Australia - Cyphastrea 1 metagenome | ecosystem: Host-associated > Invertebrates > Cnidaria > Coral ... | reverse complement strand
TATCCGTATATATATATATATGCATATATATATATACACATACAAATGTAGTATTACAATTTATTACCTATTAACATATACTGTAGTTGGTCTTAATGCTTTGTTGGTTCATTCAGTTGTCAGACATTGTTCTAAAAGTTGCCTTACTGATTAAACCACTTTAAACCATCCAATGCTTGTCAATGATAGGCTCCACTGAATGACCTACTACAATCAGCTCAAGAGTTGAAGATTGCGGTCATGCTACATGTTTTGTTATCTCCAATTTTGGGGGAGTGTATGCCATCCATGTCTGGTGATATCGGGGATTACTGGCTTTACGACATTAACCCCGCTTCTTCCTAGCAGCTTTCCAGCAGTTTTCTACGACAATAGCTCAGAATCTGCACATTTTCATGGATTTGTCACCTAGCCAATGGCTGAAGCGGCTTGAGCAGTAGGGTCTTATCATTGGCGGGCGGACATTCGACCCATTCAACCCATACCCATGCTCAGTAATTAATTAGACTAATTAATCGTCTACTAAGGGGTTACTTTCCAGCCATGTTTGCTCAAGAAAAATGGCAACTCTTTCACCAGCCATGGCCACAGGAACAATTCAATAAGCATCATGGATTAAGCACATCACCGACTTTTTGGTGCTTAACTCCCCTGTGGTTGTGCAACCTGATGAGCATCAGTTGATGGCCATCCTCCGTCCCCCAAAAAAGACAATAATCTGGTTGGTGGTTTCAACCCCTCTGAAAAATATGAGTTCGTCAGTTGGGACGATGAAATTCCCAATATATGATATGGAAAATAAAATTCATGTTCCACACATTCCAAACCACCAACCAGAAATTGCCAGTAATTATAATTTATGTGAATTGTCCGGTGTATAATTCAAACTGGCCACCACTTTGAGTTCCGGCAGTCTCATCACCATTTCCCCAATGACCACCCGCTGACCTGGTCGAAGAGCCGTGGCATCGAGGCGGTATAGAATCCTTGATCTACACATGTAGGTCCTTTCGTTGGCAAATGTGGGTGAATAATGCGTTACCGGTTCTCATATAATACATATTAAATATATATATATATATACTATGCATTCAATATGTGTTGAAAACGGTGAATTTACCATGCCAAAGGTTTTGCGGGTTTCTCAAAAACGCCAAACGAGTCAACGTTTAGAGAAACTTGTGGGGCCATTCCAGGTGGCAAAAAAACATGAGCGGTAAACAAACTCAGTAAACGCTATGGAAAATAGCAAACTTTAAATAGATGACTTACAAGCGGCTTACCTATTCAAACATGGCGATTTTAACCGTAGTTATGTTTGTTTACTGGAGGTTAAGGGCCAATGATTATGTGATGGTTTTAAACATGTATTAAAAAAAAAACGATGTGATCATTAAAATATGACAACACGAGCTTTGTGGTATAGCATTCCTTGCGTAAACCGCGTGTGGTCTAACTAGTTTGAACGTTTTCGGCATTAAATGAGACTTTGGCTGCATTGGGAGTCCATAACAATAAACCATCTCCCAATGAAATTCTGTCCGCCCAAGCGCTGGGGATGATTTGTAATAGCCCGCGTCTTTGTGGCTGATAATGGCGGATGCTGTATTAAGTTCCAATATGTTCCAATTGTAGATGTGGTTGACTGGTTGGCCCCCAATTTATGTTGTTTCATGTTGTTTCCTAATGTCCCCCCATTGGTGTTGTTAATCCCCCATTATCACCCAATTATATCATGTCCCATTCTATGCCCAGAATTGTGTCATGTATCATATAATTACTCATTCGTGGGGCATGTTGGATCACCATCGCAGGTAATCAGTTGGTGGTATAGACAGACCACAACATGTTTAACCATGGAACATCATATACTGGTTGGTGGTTTCAACCCCTCTGAAAAATATGAAAGTCAGTTGGGATGATTATTCCATATTATTCTCAATCTATGGAAAAATCATCCAGTCATGTTCCAAAGCACCAACCAGTACAGGTGATTCACCTATATTTACCTATTAAAAGTGGTGATTTTCCATCTGATAATGACTGGTTGGAGACCACCGTATGTGTCCATTGTTTTTTTCCCCCGGTGCCACCAGGTGGCGATAGGAGTTCAAAGGCCCAATCTTTGAGAGCTGCTCAATTTAACCTTGCGCGTTCCTCCATCTTGGAGGAGGGGGGGTCAAAAAAGCACAAAGAAACTTGCATGCGTTATAACACATATATACTTCCTATGGTGCACGTTTTTCCCCCCAGTTCCCATATATATTTTTGGATAAGCATCGCTAAAAAAAAACAGTTTTTGTCGACACTGGAGATGGCCCTCACGTTTTTTTTTGTCTGGAAGCATCAGCATCATCCAGTTCATTGAGAACTTGGAGTCTATGAATTTCAGGCTTCCCAAGTTTCCAGTTGACATCAATACCCCTCACAACCCTTGGGTCTGGCGTAAAATTTGGGTAATGACTTCGCTAGACTTGCATTTCTTTTCATTTTTAGGCACTTGAACTACTTGAACTACTTGAACTACTTGGGATATCAAAATGGACCATCCTTAACCCTAAGGAAACTCAATGAAAATCATCTAGATTCAATCAGGTGCTCCCCTCATCTCCCTGCGACTCGCTGATGGCCACGCGGCACTGCAGTGCCAAATGGCCCAGTTGTACCACCACTTTGCGATCTGCCTCCACCTCAGTGGCGATGTTGCAATGTTTTTGACATTAATTAAAATAAATCACTTCTGAAAGATCTCTAAATGCAATTATAATATATACATATACACACCAAAGTTCAGCATTACCTACACTCCCCGACCAATGGGCCTTATAAGCATGTACTACATACATAGATGCATTTGAATTGAATCGAAACTGAAATGAAATGATGAAATGGGATGGGTAAGTGAACCGATCTAGTGAAGATAACTAGATTCAAATGCCATTCCTACAATTATACACCAAGTTCATGTAGCAAACCCAATACCGTAACCCTTCAATGCCATAGCCCTCCAATTGGAGATGATTTAGGCAACCCATCTCTGGCGTTAAGGATGGTTCATTGTTGGGACATCCAGGTTTACACCTCTGCAAAAATGGGATCCCCAACAAGCTTCGCTGACGTGTTCAAAATTCTGAGACAACAGGATACACTGGCATACATAGAATCACATAGATAAACATAGGTACCCTCTGGTTTTTTGACATAGCTTTGGAAAATTGCCCCTTTATATATAATTAGATGATTTATATTGCTTCATGATGGTTTACCTGTTGGGAATGGTGATGTTCTATACCTACGTTAAATATATTAAATTACCAAAGTGTATGTAAATACTGATTTATCTAACGCATTCTGGCCCAGTTTTGTACACTTTGGTTCAGACCCCGTCAAAGCACTGTAAATTGGCCATCGCTGATGCGGTTGTGCTGCCAATTCCTGAGCCGTGCTGCGTGACAGAGCATAAGGCAGCACCGGGGTCTAGCAAACAACAGGTAACAAAATTTGGCATGTCATGTCTAAAATCATTTTAAACAATCCAGTTTCCTCCAACCACTACTTTGGAGACATCAAGTCCCACAACATTATCCAAATATACGTCATTTGTTACTTTACATAACCTTGCGTGCGCAATAGGACTGGGCCCGCAAGTATACAATCCAACTTTTTAAGTCATGAGAGTACCCCAAAATCATCCAAGTCATTAGACCATTTTGGTATTGAAAACCATGGTTTCGGGCATCTCCCATTCTAAGACCACCATATGATCCATATGCTGAACTATAACAATTCACGATATCAAAGAACTGGGGATGCTTCCCAGTTTATCCAATTGCCATCATTCCAGTGGCGCCGCGAGGTGAGGTAGGTGAGGTCATCATCAAATTCATCCAGATTGGAAAGAAACATCTCCCTACCATGGAAAATCATGGAAAATCATGGTGAGATCATCATCAAACTCATCAAATCATCAAAAATAGACAAAAAGTTGATTTTCCAATATAGTTATTTTCCATGATTTTTCCATTGAAACCTCCATTTTTGTCAGCTATTTCACCAGGTATTTCCCGCATGGATTTCCGGCCCCGAGTCAATGCGAACATGAACTCGACCTCAGTGGCCAAGAGCACCAGAATCACGCGAGTATCCTGGCCAGGTCTGATGCCCAAAGTCGGTGCTTGGTGAAGTATACCAGGTGGTAATTTAACATAACTGATGGGAAAATCACCATGTTTAATGGGAAAAGTCACGAAATCAATGGCCATTTTCAATAGCGAACTGTTGAATTACCAGAGGGTACCAGGTGGAGCCCCAAAAAAAAACGTAGGGAAAAATTGGAGTTGCCATCTGGTTATGACTGACAGTTTGCCACGGAAAGATCCACCATTTTTAATAGCTAAACTTTTTAAACCATCTATATATTTCAATGGGCCATGGCTTCCATGGCTATGTTAAATAACCAGAGGGTAACCATCAAACGTGGTGAAATGTGATGAATGGGTTGGTTTACATATGTTTGTTCCATCAACAATATGGGGTTTCCAGTATTTTCCCGACAAAACCAAGCCACTGATTGGAACAAGTTGGAGTTTTGCTGGAAGTAGATGAGAGGAATGGAGAATTTGAGCTTATGTTGGTGATACAATAAAACACTTGTATACTCATTTGTGATACAACTTCATGATGTGAACTATTGATGATATGCATTTTTTAGTTGCACTTTTTCGTGATACGGACCGCTGATATGTTATTTTTTCATGATACGAGCTGATTATATGTGTATTGATATCGATGATATTACTTTGCCGTGATATTGTCAAAAAGCTTATGAATTGATTATATATATATACAAAATATACCCTCTGGTAATTTAACATAGCTATTGAAAATGGCCATTTATAGTGGATTTTCCATTAAGAATTGTGATTTTCCATAGTTATGTTAGTTTACCAGAGAGTATATAAATTGATGACATGGATTGATGTAATTACGTCTGCATAAACATGAGTAATTACGTATAAAGAAATTAAAGAAATATGCACTTTTGGAGATCCCACAGGCTGACAGGGTTTTTTTCTGGGCCCTTTTTAAGAACGGGGACCATGAGCCAACCAACCTGAGAATATCCAAGCAAGGTCCAAACGCGGTGATAATGGTGGAAAGAAGCAACCAAAATAAACCAAACAAAAAGAGTTATGGACTATAACCATTCGTAGGTTCTATTTAAAACCACGGAGGAGACTAGCAACAAATATACGAAAAATAATATGTGCCAAGGTCAAAACAAATGTCAGAACATGGCATATCGGGAATGATCCCACCATTATGTTGATTCCTTACGATGGGCAGTTAAACCCCTATTCATGTGGGATGACATGGGATGACAAGCCCATTTTATGTGAAATATCCTCTGTTAATCAAACATGGGAATGGAAAAATCCACTACTTATCAGATTCGATTTCCCCTTCGAACCTCCAATTACACTGCATTTTCCCATAGTTTGCTATATTTTCCCATGGTTTTCCCATGGTTTTCCCATTGAAACCTCCGGTAAAACCGTTGGCCCAGGCACTGGCTTGTTGGACAACACATGACACCAGAGCTCGGCACGGCACCACCCACGGAGAAGCCACGAAGCCTGTTGTTCCCAAGACCCCAAAATACCTCGAGCCCCTGGGGTTGCAAAACAACTTTTGATGGTTTTTGATGCTTTTTGTTGAAAAATTCCCTGATTCCGAGACTAAAAAGGACTTCAAAACCCATCAGATCCCCAGCCAAGAGGCATAAGTACAAAGACTTCCCGTCCTCAGATCTGTTGGTCACCCTAAACCAGGCCAGTTCTTTGTTGAAAACCTATGAAAACCTTATATATGAAGCATGGGTCCGACCTGGGCCATTATGACGATGCGAAGATCAACTGCTGGAGTGGCTGGCAGAGGTGCTGCGCGGCCACAAATCACAGTGCACAGCATGCGCATGTCGTTTGATTCAATTGCAGCTTTGCATAATTTTGCGAACATCACCGAACATCCATCAATATCCATCACAACCAATCACCATTCAACCATTCAACTTGACCATACTATCTTTTTTTGTGCATTCTTGTTCACCTTCACTTTCAATGTTCGCGTCCGGTGCCCTGCATTCCCACAAAGGCAACTCGGCGCATCTTTCTCGGTATTGTACAAGTTTTGGACATGAGTATGGTGATACAAATCAGCTCAGAATGTCACAGAGACAAGGATGGCACTTTTCAGAATTACAACACCGTCCGAATCAGAGATCTCAATCATCCCTTTGTCATCCCTTTGTCATCCCTTTGTCCCAGCCAAGGATCTCCCGATGTTTCAGTGACGGCATGAGAGCTACGAACAAGTTGGCAGCTTCGACATAGGCGGGGATTGACTGAACCGCTGCCGCAGCATCAGATTTCACCAAATCTTCATGAACACCTGAGCCACCAGGTAAGACACTAGAGCCACAACAGAACCCCCCAGCTTCTGTAAAAAACAGTTTTGGAGTTTTGTTGTGGAAAAACCATGTGGCATCTCTCAGGGGCAATGGAAAGTCACCCACTTGACATCTGGGTTGCCATGCTTGTTTGCTTGTTTGCTTGTTTACAGTACCCATGTTCTTGTCTATATGAATCCCCTTTATACCCCTAAAAATCCCTTTCTCAACCACTCCAAATTCACAGAAGAAGTGACCTGGCGCTCTGGCAGTGACTTGAGGAATAGCAAACCAATCCTGGCCACCCAAAATGTCCCATTTTTGGAGACTTAGACAACCAAAATCAGGATAGTCAGGGACACACGTGTAGGAATATATTGAATATGTTACACCCTGGGGTATACCAAAATGCCAAACTTGGGCCCGGCGAATGGCCACACAGAAACATGTTCCAAGGTGACTCCACAGTTTCAGGGCGTTTTGGGCGACACTGCCCACAACCACCTTCCAGGTTGTCAGCAGGAGTGTGTTCAAACAAAGGTTTCAAAGACTAGCTGTGCAAAAAGATTAACAACCTTACTACCCTCTTGATGTCTGACAACATTCCCCAAAGAAAACATCAATCCTCGAATGGTTGTCCCATATCTGGTTTCCGATGCACACACCAATACTTCTACAAATTGAGTCAACACTGACAAGAAATCAACCGACCATACCATACCAAACTTTAGTTTCACCCTTTTGGAGGCCTCTTAAACCAATACCAAAGATTGAATCTACGTATAGACTTTAAGATATATATACTCTCCCTTTTTTGTATTTTTTTTGTGTGGTTTATTGCTGATTTTACACTACCCACAACTTAATCACATCAAGTTGGGAGCTTCTGGTACCATGGCCCCAGGAGGATGTCAAACACACCAAGCTTCAAGGAAGAGATAGCCGTGTCGAATCAAGCTAGGCCCTTCGCAAGGGAAATCCTTTTCGCTGCTCTCGGTGACGATATCCATGTTCACCTGCAATATTTGAATACTCTGATGTGTCGGGTATTGATATTAGTGTCGTATTAACGAAGATGTTGGTACCTCGAGGGGCCCAGGGGTAAATGATGGAAAATGATACAGAGCCATTTTTGGAAATCAACTATGGCTACCTTTATATCCATCCATCAACTATGGTTACCTTTAATTTATAATGATATATCCATCCATGGTTGAACAGCCTCGTATGAATTATCCATCTATGAATTACCCCTGAACCCCCCTGAAATCAACCGTGGCTTTTCTACGTCGAAATGCCCAAGATATTAGTGCGGCAAGTATGTGCACATGTCTGCTGTATCTATCTCTCCAATATTAGGGCAAGCGGGCTCCAAATGATCATCCCTGGCTCCATGGCTAGCAGATTGTCAGTGTTTGCCGGGGGTATCCCTTATAATTATGTAACATAGTGCAATATATAAACTGGGGTTTATGAATCCGGGCTTGACATTCTAGCACAGCCCACCTCAATCTTCCCATCCATGGTGTTCTTCAATGCATCCCGGAGACACTTGGCTTGGTCTCCTGAAAAATCTGAAAACGAATTTGCTGCTGAATTTTGAAGCTTCAAGGTGCCACAACCACAGAAAAGGCATGAAGTGCAAGCTAGTATTCAAACATCCATGGTGATTTAATGCTGATCTAAGGGTTTAGTTTAGTTGGGGATATAACTAAGTAACGAATAATGTTGTGATGTAATGGTGCTTTACACCTGTGGCAATTATGTGGCAATTTAACATAGCTATGACAAATGGCCCATTTACACCTCCATGGGCCATGGTCTTCCAATGTTTGGGCACAACCCCGGCCGTCGTGAATCAAACTGAACCGAGCTCTACAGCAAGACTTAGCAACAATGATGATGAGTGGCATATTCTTACTTTCATACTCTCATCCTGGTTTCATGTAACCAATCGGACATGTTCAGAATTGTTCAGAACTAGGTGCCCCCGAGAATATGCAGACAAACACCTAACATGCTAATTATATCTAATCATAATGCTTCGTATATGCTTCTTTATTTTTAGTATTTTTAATTTTTTTAAATATGCTCAAGCAAATATCTAGGACATGCTCATCACCATCCCAACCATCCCAGGAGAAAAAGACGGCTTGGCGGATGAGTCACCAAGAACACTGTGAAAGTCAGTAGAGACCATCCCATTTCCATGGTTAAAAATAGGCAATGTTTGAAATTTGTAACCAGCCAACTTCCAAACTAAAAAAACAGAAACCATGGTTCTAATATGATACTATATATAATATATATACATGATATATATAGCTTTTGTTGGGACCATTCAAGGGATGTTTATGGATGTTTGATATTGGGGTGATGGGTTTGTTATGGTTTAATCCAGCAACGATCGGTCCTGTGGGATCCGGATGCCACAAGCTGAGCCACTGATGGGATACGAAGATCCTGGCAGGGAGGCAGTCTAAGTCATGGGGGTATCCCCAACTCATCCAAAATTACAGTAGACCATTTTAGTATTGAAACCCATGGTTTTTGTTGATCCCCAATCTTAAGAAAAATCCACCATATGTCTGTTCGTGATTAATTCGTCTACAAACTGAGGTAACCTCAATTCTGAAGGAATCGAACATTTGAACAGAATAGTTCCCGTTGAGATACCAATTTGGAGGGAAAATGCATGCTTTAGCAAAAGCAATATTTAAGAACCGCTTGGCAGCAAACATCATGGTTTGCTTAAATGTGGCCAAGATAAAGATTAAACTTGATTAAACCAGTGACTGCAGAGGAACTCAGTCCTGCAAAGAAAGCAAATAAGCAAATATATAATCATCATCATATGAACATATGAATATTGACAAGACATTTGCTACCATTGACGTCCAAGGTTCACAAACATGTCAGGCTGCCATTGATGCAAGAGGCCTTTCCGTTGAAGTTCCTGAGCGTCTAACCGTCCAACCGCGCAGTTAACGCGGATTGGGTAGCTGGGGTACCTACGTGTAGATCATTTTCCTGTGAAATGCAGATTTCCGTTGCCATGCCTGATCATGCCACAGAAATACTAGCATTAAATGTAGCAACACATATCACAAGGAATAAATAAACAAATATTGCCGGTTCCAAGCTCTATGCTGAACTCTCCGCAGGTCTTTCCTTCATCCCAGAGGCAAGTTTCCGAATGCGCGTCTGGCGGGCCTTCCATCTCCAGAAAATCCGAGACCTGCCAGCAGATCCCTGGAGCATCCCTGCTAGAACCAACTCACGCGGGTCCCTGTGATATCCAAAATTTCCAACAGGTCATGAATGGCTTAATGAATCCCAGTACCTGCTAGTAATGACTAACAGTTTGCTGAAGTTTCCTGTGGAAAATCACAAGGTTTTCATTTTTAAGAGCGTTCTAGCCTTTGACTTGACTCTTGGAGACAGAGAGAAAGATGGGCCCGAAAGCAACAGCTAGTGGAAAATCGTACACGCAATTGAATTGTTTTCTGATATTCAAATTGTCACACATGCAGGCATGGTATTTCCCATGTTTTTGAAGCCTCCATGATCTTTTTCTCAGTTTGTGCCCCTACGGTCTGTGGTTCTAACGGCGTTTCGCAGGTCAATGACGATTTTCGGGACTAAATGCTGGTACTGTTTCCCAACCGCTGGCTCAAACAAGGTAATGGAAAACCATGGAAAACCAGCATTTTTAGGAGGTAAATCATCCACAAATGGGCCATGGTTAAAATTATCGGAGGGAACCGGAGGGTGTTCGTTTTGATGGTATTCCAATGAAAATGGTCCTTTCCCTGGTGGACATGCTTCTTTGCACAGAAAGCTTAATTTCCAGTACCGTACCCTCCCCGCAAAAAGCTGCTGGAAGCGGATTTGCTGCCGTTCCCAAAGCATACCAAGACAATGTCATCCCATATGTAGATAGATATATATATACTTCTGGGTAAATTAGAATATTTCACTAACCTGAATCTTGCGGCCAGCTATGGGGATGATTCCCCTTATAGTAACTATGGTTTTTTAGTGAGGGAGAACAGGGTTCGGTCGTGATGAAATTTACCCAGTGATTCTTGGTCAAATCTCCATAGAAAAGCAGCTGTTCTCCCGTCGGCGCTCCACCTTGACCACATACATGGGGAAATACATCTGGTGCACCTGGAGGGCGCACCAATGGGTTTTTATAGATCGGCGAGTTAAGATCAATTCCACCATTTTTTATTCTCTAAAGCCAAGTGAAAAACCTCCGCTCAATTTTTGTTCGGCTCAACTTCATGCCATTGTTTTTCCCCCTCGCTGATGCGCTATCAGGTTGGATCCCGCTGGGAACGGTTTTTTTTTTCATGATCACGTGGGCATACTGCATGGGATGCAAATACCCTCCGGTAAACGTTTACATAACTGATGGGAAAATCACCATGTTGCATGGGAAAACTATAAATGATGATTTTCCATAGTTATGTTAGTTTACCAGAGGGATCCAGACATCCAGAGGGTAAGTTTTGAGTGGGTCCAACCCCATCAGCAATATACGAAGGTCTGCAACACGCGTTTAATGGTCCAAGTTAGGTACTCCCAACTCGGCGAAGCCCAAATCTGCGAGCTCCTGCATCTTGACAGCATATTTGATAGTTGAACCCTGTTCTTACCGGTATATTTGCTACGGTGCACTCCGGCCCTTTTATTTTCAGATCTGTGAAATTAGTTGAATATGTTGAATCCTTCTTCGTTCACCCCCCAAGAGCTTGTACTTGGTGAGAGGAGAGGAAACGACATGAAACGACATGATTAACATCTTTTTAACCCTCCAAACACCAGTCCCGGCGACCCGACTGCCTTGGCAGTGTTGGCATTGAAGTCCCCGGGAGCACCGCTGCATTGGCAGCCGCCCATGGCTAACGGAAATGGCACAGAAGGGGATGGTGGAGATAGAGATGGCATGTGCTCTAAGTTTACACCCGCTATCAACATGGAACCCATATTCTGTGGCAGAAAGGATCAATTCCTATTCTCTCTCCATCGCCATCTCGAGTTCAGCAAAATCTGAGGGCGAAACAAACTCTTCAATTCCTATTATTGGATATGGCCATTTCAAGAGGTTTCAATTCAATTCTGGGAGTGTTTGCTTGGTGAGGTAGAGAAATGCATGGCTCCCAGGGCCAGGAACCTGCGGTTGGAGCTGGCAAAGAATTGACTGGAATCAATTTGCCAATGGCATGCGTTTCAACCCCACTTGGCCACTTGGTTACTTGAGGTGCGCCGAGGACAAAATATCCCAATCTATCCCAATTACGGTTGGAAGATAGACAAATTTGAAGGCACCCGACAGGCAATGTAAGACTCAAGCAGCTTCGCCAAGACATTTGCACTGCCTTCAGCTGGCTCGTCGCATGAGAAAGGCTTCATTTGAAGGCTTTCCGTCCAACGTCTGCCCCAAGTTTGTGGAAGCGGGGCCATTCAAGAGCCACAGAGTTTCAGTGGGGCGTACTTAGTGGTTCGATATGTAGATTGTTGATGACATAGTGATACTTGCTGACCAAAAAAAAACTTTGTTAGGTGGTTTCAGCCCGAAAGAAATGATCAAACATCAGCCAGGTTAGTCATGCCAGGTAGACATGCAAAAAAAAAACAATCAAAACAACACAATATAGAATATAGAAATGATCTATCCAGCCAGAAGTCAATTTCCAGCAGGCCAGTATGTTCCTCGCACATGTTTTCATTTGTGTGCTATTTATGTCCAACAGCTTAGCCTATGGACCCACCCTTAGCGGTTTACCATGGTTTACCCATTTTCGGGAACTTTGGCCCATCAAACTGCAAAAGTCTGCAGAAGCTGCAGCATGTTGACCTCATCTCACATCTCACTGACTGGGCTTGTGGTGGAAGATAGCAGCTATGTACATCCCAACCTCATAAAGGGGAAACTCCTTATAATCGGCATACATGGGTGCGTACTATTTTGGTTGTATACGATTCATGGGGGATGACGTCATCCCCTTGTTTTTATGGGAAATACACAGGTGTTCTCACCATGGCAAACATGTTTCAATTACGAATTGGCGGTTCAAACGGACTGTTGAATAGCAAAATCACCTTCCAGGCTTTAGCAATTCCACTTCGATGATCTTTTTCTGGTTCAGGTAGCATACCTTCCTGAACCAATGCATAGCAAGCATTTTTTTACTACCGATATGTCCATGTTTCAAGGGCAAATCATCTAGATTTTCATGAGCATTTGTCGACTAACATGTTTGATTGCTGGATGGGACATGACGGGACTGGCGATTTCGAAAAATCCTTGCCGTGGATGCCTTTATCGCCCTGGTGAGGGCACAGTTCAGGCGGAATGTCCATGATCTTGACCGTTCTTTTGATCGTTTTGATTATATCCTCTCTTCATTCGATCGATCTCCTTAGAATTCTTGTTCCATATCATATCAGTAAAAAAATGGCAATGGAAAACCTATAATTATGACTTGGAATAGGCACATCTAGGACTTAGTGATTTTAGATGTCATGGATTTTCCAGCGATGCTGTACATGTTTTTACTACGTCAGGGTGCTATAATTTTTCAACAACACGATTGGTTTGCGACACTATCCACATCTGGACACTTCTGAAACGAACACGGAATCAACCATGACATGTTTGTTGCTTCAGGAAGATTCTTGGATGGCGAAACCCTCTTTGGATGGCTAAACGGCTAAACCATTGAAACCCATTATCATTATTCTGATGGTTAACTTCTAATTTTCATGGTTATATACATAATATATAATATATATATATATATAATTCCTCCTAATATTTGATCACTTGAACCCCCGTGTTTGATGGTTAACCACCCAAGACATTATTGATGGACAACTCATGATAAATCCATCCTTTTCCAGTGACATTTAAGGGGTGTCCTCTCCCCAACCAGGACTCGACCAGGAATCGACCAGGTCACGTGGCCATTGAGCCGAGCCAAGTCTTCCGGCAAATCGCCGCGATCGTTGCGGGTCACCTCTGGGACATCTGGACACGTCCAGTGGTCGATCCATAGAAATTTGGGGATTTCACCAACAAAAAAGGTGGATTTCACCAACAAAAAATGTGGATTTCACCAACAAAAAATGCGGATTTCACCAACAACAATTGTAACAATGCAGGTATGAATAGGGATTTACTCAGTTGATTGGCATTTATCCATCACAAATGGGATTTAATGGTGGGGATTTAACCATGAAATCTGGTACAAAGGGAACAAATAACCTGCAACATGATATTGGAATTGCTTCCCCAGAAGATGGATGTCCCATTGGGAACCATTGGAGTGTATGAACATGATTGGTATTGTTCTTCTTGCTGTTGTTACTGTTGCTGTTGCGGTTGCTGTTGCTGGTGGTGGTGTTGTTGTTGGTGGTGTTGGTGGTGGTGGTGGTGGTGGTGGTGGAAGTGGTGATGTTAGTGTTGGTAGTGTTGGTAGTGTTGGTAGTGTTGGTAGTGTTGGTAGTGTTGGTGGTGTTGGTAGTGTTGGTAGTGCTGGTGGTGTTGGTTTTGGTGGTTGTTGTTGTTGTTGTTGCTGCTGCTGCTGCTGGATATAAACCTATTGGATCCTATAGAGGTGTACAGTGTGCACATCTAATCTTCCTGTATTGGTTTTCCTGGGTGAAAGCTACCAGCATTTCCCTGGCTCAATTGTAATGGCCATTTGGGTATGATTCCCCATACATTCACCATCATTCCAGTGACAGAAAACACAGTGAAGTCATGATCAAATTCCTCCAGAGTCTTACGTTTCTTGTATATCCCATTAATTATATATATATATCTAAATAAATAAATAAATATCCTCTGATAATGGTTGGTCAAATTCCCAATATTTACTATAATTCCCTAGGTTTCCCCAAGTTCTCGGGTTTGATCATGGCACCTCGGCATCATGCTCCAAGAAAATCTTGGCCAAAGCTTGGTTTCCCACGAAGGCGGCGCCGCCTAAGGGGGTTAGACCTGGCACAGGTGGCCACAGCTGGCCCAAGAACAGATCTTTGAGATATGGATAGCAACCTCCAAACAAATAGAACAGTAAAATCCCAACAAAATAGTGGAGTATGTGGAGTATAGTAAACTCAAAAAGAACGCAAACTGGTTGATGGTTTCAACCCCTCTGAAAAATATTAGTCAGTTGGGGCTATTATTCCCACTGTATGGAAAAATAGTAAATGTTCCAAACCACCAACCAGTAAAAAGAATGTAAACATCAAAATCCCATCAATGCCATGTTCTATCTTTTTGGGGATGTGCTACTTGGTACATGGGGGTGTCAATCTTGCGCGTACATTGTATGTGAACATGCTACCCGACCCAACCGATAGTGGCATAACAAAAAAATGGATGTAGGTGATGCCAGTTCACTGTGGCACCTTTATAAACATTGACATTGCGATGCAACTGGATACTCTACATTACTTTGCATGCGTTTATGCATACGTAAATAAGCCCGGCTCGGTTGTTAAGTTGTTCCCCAATATGCATTTGCTGCTTGGTTAACTACTTACCCATCCCCCAAGGCCCCCCCAAGGCCCAAATCAACACAGACCCAAGACCCTTTTGGTTGATGTTGGTCCGGAGGATGGTGTATTCCCATTGTTCTATACTATTTACCCTCTGGTAAACTAACATAACTATGGAAAATCACCATTTCTAATGGGAAAACTCACTATAAATGGCCATTTTCAATAGCTATGTTAAATTACCAGAGGGATCCAGAGGGTATCTTATATAATCATTAAATCCCCAGCTTGTCTGATGATTTAATCACCGGCTCATCAGCTCGGGCCAGCTGGTATCCCAGCGAACACTTTCGAAGATCGGGCCTGGCAACGAAACCAAGAGCTTCTTCAAGTATGATCCATCTTCCACGCCTGAAACCACAAAATAGAGCTTTTGAACCACCCATCCATGATAGAATAGTACCCTCTGGTGATTTAACCAGCTATGGATAATCACCATGTTTCTAGAGGTACGGCCGATTGCATTTCTGGCCCAATTACAAGAATTCACTGGCCTAATAGCTGACATAAGGCCTCCACACTTTGCAATCGGCCCTACCCCCGCAGCAATTTGGGGATTCCCTAAATCCAAACCACCATTCCAGTGACGCAACACGACGTGAGGTCGGCCCAGAACCCCGGAGCTGGGAAAGTACATCATTGTGGTCTTAGCTCGCCATGTTAGTGGGAAAATGTGGAACCATGATATTCAAAACAACTAGTGACTAGTTTCTGGGTTTTCTTCAAAAAAGCCAGACAAAGCCACGAAAATCTCAATCGAAGGCACCCATGAAGGCGGCGTGAAGCGAAGCAGCTTTCACGATGAAGCGGAAGGAATCGCCCGGGCGCGTCTTGGCATTCCTGAGCACCGGGAAAATATGCAGAAACTTAACCATGACATGAGATACGACTTATATGAATCATCCACTTTAATAGGATTTTCCATCGCAAACCATCCATTTTTGGGTACCTTCATTTTTGGAAATCCCCATATAGTAATCTGCACATACTGATGGAACAAATATTGCACCAGTTGGTAGATGGGCAAAATCCTCTATCATAATCCCATTATTTACAGTGTTTCATAGTTACCAAGTGTTACCAATAGTTACCAACTGTCCATCCACAGAGTATGTTATATATAATATAAATATATAATATGTATTTATATGTATATTTATGTGTCAATATATGTGCGTAATATGCGTAATATACGTTGTGTGTGTGTGTTACATTATGTTATAAATAAAGTATATACTAGTAGGAATGGAATTCTATGAATGGTGTAAGACCCGGTAATTACATGTAATTAAGCGTAATTACATACATGGGAATTGTACATGTACACCAAACATAAATGTGGTAATATGTGGTAACTATATCAGTGCCTATGCCCATTTCTGGGGTAGACTAGCACAATTCACAAGTCATGCAAAGACGAGCCAGACACATTGTGAAATTGTAGCCGGCATCTGACTGCTACCCGTTGGATGGACATGTAGAATGTAGTTTGGTAAACGTAGAACAGTCCTGATCACCATTGCACAGTGATGTTGGGCTACTTATGTAAGCTGCATGACCGCTTTTGTCACTTCATAGCAACCTGTGAGCAGCCACACTCCGACATCGCCCTATCTTTGCTGATTCCCATGGCCCGTGTCTGTTTGTTCATCCCGCATCATCCACCATTCTCCACTGAAATAGAGTGATTCCATGTGATTCCCATATTCCCAAGCCTGAAAGAAGCAATTTCTTGGCGGATGATTCCCCCATCCCATGATGAATATGGGGCTTGGTATGGGGCTTGGATGGGCATGGTCTTCCAAGAAACACATCGGCACGGAAGCTCAGAAGCGTTCGAGCCAGGTCGGCAGAATCCAGACTCATCCGCGCGCGTAGGAAAGTAAGGCCGTGTAAAGGTCCGTAGCCAACCTCTGTCACTGAGAGGTCAAAAATCAACGCAACACCTTGACATTTCTTAGTACATTGTACAGTCTAAACAACATTGACTTAATCAATGTTTGTTACTCTCTTCGTGTAATCCATCTGGTTTCAGCGGGTGCTCATTTTGACCATAACCAGTTCAAGTCGGACCAGTTTGTGACTTGAGGGGATACCTACTATGGCGACCTGGTGGCGATTAGAAAGTTGCTCTTTCGAACTGGCGGGATCTGGCTATGAAGTTGGCCCGCACAAGAACCCAGAACAATCCACTCACACATGGTTACGAACATCTTATCCGAAATAACCAGCTGATATACATACAGTATGTCGGTATGTGGACCTGTAGTAGGCCTGTAGTAGACCTGTATAATACATGAGTATGTCCCTGCACTGGGGACTCAAAACCGCCCCGCCAAGAAAAACGTATCTTCCAGAAACGATCCAAAGCGCTGATGAAATATACCCTCAACCATTGTGGCTCAACCCTAGGAGAGGTTGATATTCCCTTCACGGTAAGCAGTGGCAAGCAGAAATGGCCCCAAAATGGCGACAGCCCTTATTTGCTAATTAGCTGCTTGATGCATTCCCTCCAAGGTATCAAACTACCCATGCAAGGTTTCCGGCGCATCTTTTTGGCCCGCTGGGTGTCAGCTCCGTCGCTGGTTTGCTGGACGTACACCTCAGGGTGTTGAGACTCGACATCCGATGGCAAAAACCGATGGATTTAGACCCTCTGGCTATGACTAACAGTTTGCCATGGTATAGATGGCCCATAGAAATAGATGGTTTACCTATTAAAATGGTGATTTTCCATGGCTATGTAACAAATAACCAGATGGTATAACCAGGTGCCTTCAAACAAGACTCAGACCACTGACTAAGCCAAGCAACTTCTGTGCGCTTGACTCCCAGGCTTGAATGATCTTGAATCAATCAAATTGTCTTCAACTTTCTAGTAGCATGTCAGCAACACGTGCAATAATTTTGAGTCCCAATTCTGCAGTGTATACCCCCAGTCAATTCTTAAGATCAAAATTGGTGTATAAACCTACTTTTGACTACTGTATATATATATATGCATCTACTAGAACCAAACATGCAGTAGCACATTATTAACATATTCATATATCCATATATATATATATCCAAAAATTTAATTACATCAATTACAAATACATACAAATACCAGTATCACTGTATATCCGCCATAACACTTCCCAGGTTAAGCATCCTTTTTTCCCATCTTTGGCATCCCATCTTTCGCCTGCGCATCCAAGAGCTCCAGCTGCACGAGGCCCTGCTCACAGCCGTGCTGCGCCAGCGCCCAGCCCTGCCACTGGCCCGTCTGCCGCTCCAGGACGCTGACCGTGTCGTTGGGCTGCAGCGATAAGAATTCCTCCGCTGGGTGAGGCCTCGAGCTGAGGATGAAGCAGAAATATGGCAGAAAAATATGGTCATGCCATGATATGCCATGAAATTCTGGATGTATACTAGAGATTCATGAGAACTCAATGGATCTAAGAAATAAATACAAATAACACATTGAAATGGATGGAACCAGCAACATGCTATTGGATTCAACCAATTGAAATTTAAATAATTGACCATTGACCAGACTTTGCATCTATGATCATCTATGATCATCTATGTCTAATCTCCAAAAAAGAACAGGAATTTGAGCAAGAAAAGAACCCATGAACTTTCACCGGCACGAACGGTACGACTTTCAGCATGAACACATCGCCGAATGGTGGGATTTTTCACCAGCAATGATGGGATCTCAGCATCTGAATCTTTGCCAGCAAAAACTGTTAGAATTTCTCAGAGATAAAAGGATTTCACCAGCAAAAGTCATGGCTTTCACCAGCAACAAAGGGATTTAAACCAAAAAAAAACAAAAGGAAATACAAAATCAACGTGAGACTGAGAGGGATAGATGACCATGACGAAAACCCATGAAAACCTTTCTTTTGTCTTGCATTCCGTGAGCCATACCACGGCAATTACATCATTAATTGATTCCGGGACCTGCAAGCGATTTCCAGGGACGTGCCTGAAAAGTGAGATAGACCAAGATTGACACTAAATGGCTTACTGGTGCTAGACGCAGGGAATTTTCGGGAATGATCCGCAACTATCAATAATCATCCCAGCAACTGGGTCAACCATCCAACACGCGGCGTTCACGCCAAGGGTCCAGCTCTCGTCGTGGGCAAACGCTTCACGTGCCACAAATTGACAAATCGCATCGCTGAAGATCCACTTCTTCCTCATCTGGTTGGTGGTTTTAACCATCTTGAAAAATATGAAAGTTGGGGTGATTCTTCCCATATATGGAAAATAAAATTCATGTTCCAAACCACCAACCAGCTAATGAAATCAGCACACTGCGAGTGTTCCAGGGGGAGTGCTCATGCGTCCAATGAGTCAGCGCCTTTCCACACTGTGGTGACTTCGAGATCTTCGAGCTGAAATTCAATGGATAGCAGCAGCATAGTTTTATCATGTTTTATCGCAAGGTTTCCTCTAAAAATATCCCTAGAAACAAGTTGGGAGTAGTTGCCTCTTTGACATTTGGGGCATTTGGGATTTGGGACCCGATGGCTGCCCATGTCCCTCTCCTTGCTGTCTGAGAAAGCTAAATACGCCAGATGAGAATTCAACACGGTACAAGCAATTGATCTGGGAATTGAGGAAGAAACCTTTCATATTCTGAGTTAATTCTCCACTCAAAACGCATATAAAATTGTATATATATATATATACAAAAAATATATGTAGACAACATTATGTATACATTTTTGCTTGTAATAATATAATATATCATAAGGATAATATATATATATAGCATTATATAGCGTATACGGCGTATACGTATTAATGATGTACTTAGTAGGCTATTCCCTCGGTGTCCAGGGGCACTGTGGGGCTGGTCAGCGTGTGCGCCACAAAGTTGATCGAACCATCTGGAAATTCCTTTCCCGCCTGGGCGATGGCGATGGCCAGGATGGCCAGGATGGCCAGGATGGCCAGGATGGCCAGGATGGCCAGGATGGGATTAGCCCCGCAAAATCTACGTCAAAACGTGCTAAACCACGAAAAAAACAACGTCTTTTTCCTTTTTTTTGCTGTGTTTTTTATTATGTTCTACACTGCATGTAAAGAATTTCAAGGGTGATGAAATGATGTCTCATGACCTCACTGTGCGCCACCTGAAGCCTTTTTAGATCTCTTGAGCAGGCCAGATTGCAGTGGAAACATATTTGTGGAGATATAATACATAGTGGAGACGTATACCGTACATATATCATATATAGTAGTTATATATATATATATACTATATACTATATACTATATACTATGTACTATATACTATATACTATATACTACATACTACATACTACATACTACATACTACATACTATATTAATCTATATTATTATTAGCATTACTATTATTATTAAGAAATAGTTATCAATCAATGTTTGTTTCCAGCGTTTATCTTCATTTCTTCCATCCCTTTCCGACGTTTTTGGGCACGACGGCATGATGCCATGGAAGATTACAACGGTGACAACCCACCCCAGGGTCCCTGTAACTGTCGCCTTCACGAGGCAAATAAAGTCGCCACTTCGACATGGCAAGTAGACTTCGTCACCTTGATCAGAGCTCCTCAGCTGGTCCCAGTCCCAATGAACCCGGATTGGTGAAAACCCACTGATAGGTCACTGATAGGTCATCAGTTCCAATCCAGAATTATGGTTTGAATCCGACTGTCAATCACCCATTGATTTTTGTAGACATTCGCAGAAAACCGATTTTTGTGGGTGAATAACCCGCAGATGATGATGGGTCCTGCTCCTAGCTGCAACTCGGTGTAGAATTAGTTCATATATCTGTATGCATATATATATACAATCCCACTGGGGTGGGTGGGTTTCAAACACATGACTGTTCAAAAGTTTAAATCGTGGTTTGCCACCAGAAAACTTATGTTTAAAGTCGATGGGGAAAAAATCAGGAAACCACGTGTTAACCATATACATCCATATACTGTAAGTTTTCCCAGGAGCGGTTTGATAAGTGAAGAATTTTTGTTATATACGGCACTATAGGTTACTCACATGATCATCAACAAGTTTTACCGCTAGTGATAGGGATAGCTATTTACAACCCCATCTGCAACTGGCCGCACGGCCTGTTCTCCACCCCTCAATGTCGCTGGTAACCATGGCTCTGCTGGCATTTCACCCAAACCCTCATCTGGTTTTCCACCAGCTCCTGTACGGGAAAGGAGTGAATGACAACAAACAAACATGGGAACCAACGAAGAACTGGGTGCCCTTCCCCCTGATATTCACCCCAGTAAAGCCATTGCTTGGTATGGACACTGATATTGCATGATCAGGCTCATACGAACGATTTAAACTTAGATGTATTAGGGTGATTGGCTGAGTCTTCAGTCAGCATTATACACTACCCACAGAAACCGACAGCTTCCTGAATTTGGTCAGCTCTAAATTTAAATCACTAAAAACTACTAGTAGCAGGTGAAGGGGGTTAGAGGGCTACCCTCGCATACGGATTGCGGAGAATCTGAGGTAGCTCAGTGGCTGCGTCTTCTGAGGCCACCAATGATCTGAACAAAAATCATCGCTCGATGACTCGATGACTGAATTTCATGGTGGTTTCCGCTCGTTGTTGGTTGCAATTCCTGAAGAAATGATCTTGTTTAAAGATCATCCCAAAGGTGGATGTTGCAACCAGGTCCTTCACCTCGCGCAAGGACATATGTGTGAGACGTCGGTTCTCCACAGGGCCATTGGGTTTGCTGCTGCCGTTCGCAAAGCCGCCGCTTTTGGCTTTAGGCGCTTCGAAGGGGACTATCCTAGGATGGGCCCATGTGCCCAAAACAACAGGAAAATGTGAATGTTAGTAACCCATAATCACCAATTCTCCCACGCATTTTAAAAGGGTTGCATTTATAACAGATCCAAAAATGGGTGGTTCATCAAACATTACCAACCACCAAGGTGTCCCCTTCCATCAGGTGCCGAGCTACTCAAGTCCTTCCGGCAGCACATTGAGCGTTTGGAAGAACTCTTTGTACTCGATCATGGGGTCAGGTTTCACGTGGACTCGCCCTGGCCGATGTCGCAACAACCCACCCGGATTTTGCAAAATATCACGCAAAACGAATAATATATACATTCATGTGCACATGTATATGTACATAATACGAAACACAAAAACCAATCAATAGTTATCATTTAAGATGGTCACTACCAAGTTTATTGGTAATTACTTTAAATGTTATTAGCAACCATATAGCAAACATAATGAACAGCCTCAATAAATGTATTGCTGTGAAATTGATCTTACATATATATATATATATATATATATATGTGTGTGATTGTGTGTGTGCGTGCGTGCTCAATTCAGATTTAATAATTGTATGTGTATATATATAATATACACCTCAAGCTTCTATTGCATGGAAAATTCAAGGCATTTAAGGTAATGATGCGTTTCACAGAAAAACGCAGTGATTTGAAGTCATAAAATGAAACAAGGCGATCTTTGGAAAAACAGGTTATGGTCATCGTGATTGCCCCATAAGGAAACCATCAATCCATAATAGCGGCTCAGTCCTGGGTTGAAAGCCCTTCTGCTTAATGTCGAGTTAGGATTAATCAACACCGCGCGATTAAACAACCTCCACTGCCCCCCCCCAAAAAAATGTAATTAAAAAACAGCTGGTCCCCCTGGATTAATAAACTCTTTTGCATCGACCTAATTAATCAACCACCAGTGCTGAAATCCTATTTTGTTTTCTTTTCCAACTATCTTTATTTTCAAATGGCTTCCTTATGCTATACTTAAGTTGAAACCTCATGAACACCAGAATCCATCACTGCTGATCATTGAAAGTTTGAAAAAAAACTATTCCCCAAATGATCGATTTCTAATTAAATTCTTTATAAATATCATCAGTTTGGATAGCTCTTAAAGGGTACCCCCCATGAGCCCATGTCCCCCATTAATAATAACCAGAGGGTTCCCCTTATTAATCAACCCCTTCCAAGGGGGCGTTTATTTAGGGGGGACACTAGGAAAGACCTTACAAGGTCAATCTGGCCTTGTCGGGGAGGGGGTTATTAATCCGATGTTGCCATTAGTTGGTAAATTCAAACAGACAGAATGGGCATGAGAGCGATTGAATTCCTTCAAACACGGTCGAAAATGCATCGTTTGCAAAACGACTCAAATTGCTCAGGATTTGCGCGCTTTTGACAGTTTTTGCGCGCGTTTGCGGGATTTTTGCGGTCGTTTTGCGGGTAATTTGGGATGCTAAACATATGCTCTCAATCCCACATTGTCAAATTGTGTCAAAAATGATGGTCCATGCAAGCACCATGCACACAAACATATCAAATAATACAGGTCCTCCTAGAAAGCACATAGGTGCAGCGGTAAGGAAAGGGAAAGTGAACAGTGAACAGAAATGGCTGAGGTGTGGGTGAAACACTGTGAATTACATATTTCATATTCAGTACCTCTTACATCCTCTTACCACATGATTTTCAGGCATTTGAGCCGTATTTTGGGTTCAATCCAAAAAAAACTGTAATTTTGATCATAAACCTTAAATCACTGGAATTTTTGCATCGGAGGAGTTCCGAGGTATATACATACATACATTACATTACATTACATTACATTACATTACTTTACATTTACATTTACATTTACATTTACATTTACATTACATTACATTACATACATACATACACTGCAAGAGACATTTACAGCATTACCATGAATCAAACAATGAAAAATACATGTGTGCATATAGCCAAGGATATTACAGATTAATATATAGACTGCATTATATTTTCATATATCTTCATATTGACAGATATAGGTAAACTGGCGGCATAAAGAAATAACTGAATATAGTTGTGAACTTTGAAAACATATAAATATATACATGTATATAATATAGAGAGAGAGAGGAGAGTCTTGGTTTTTCTTTTTGCCTTGGACATGATTTGCCAGAATGATATGGCTGTCGATATTCGATATGGTGTAGCTGCTTATTGCTGCTTGAAAAAGCTTATAGCCAAGTCGTCCGGCACAGCCTAAAAACATGTAGTCATATCGAAATTATAACATGCGGAGAACCTGAAATCATAAGTTCAACCATAATCAACCATAAAAGAATTAGAACGAAATCATTTCGGAATGCATTCAAAATAATAAACCATAATGTTTTGAAGTTTTTTTTACGAGTTTGCTTTGTTTTTGATATGGTTGCCGTTATGTGTGCTGGCGAGGGGGGACCATGAGGGAAGGGCGCAGCTGTACCAAGAAAATGGAGAAGCAGAAAAGCAGGGAAAGGCAGAAAGGCAGGGACACAGAAATCCAAAATACACATTCCGGGAAAGGAAAACAAATCCCAGCCAAAAGGCAATCCTTAAAACCACATTAAAGTAACAACCGTAAACAAATTGTATCGCATTTAAAAAAAATAATGTAAAATTTAAACATAACATATATAAGGTGTTGATCAAATCAAGGTATCTGGGGCAGCTACAATCGCAGATCAACCGCGAATCAACTGCGATCCCAACCGCTCAGGGCTAACTAACTATATAGATACTCCTTCAAGAAGTTACAAATGAGTTGTCCAGCTCAGACTGGCTCCCAACACCACATACTCTTGGATGGTAAAATTAGTAGGTAAATATCGTGTCAATCGCCGGAGGGTTCGGTCGTATGCGACACTATTTTGCGCAGAGAATAGTCAAAACATTGCTACATATCACAGTACTTAGAGATATTTAGAGACATGGCGTGAGCCAGGGCCTACTCAGGCGGGTTTAACAATCGCGCAGCAATCGCGGATCAACCGCGAACCAATCGCGGATTTCATCGACATTTTTTGAAAATTGAATTGATCTGGGTTGTTAGGCTTTGAACTTTGTTGTTCTGATTCTTCTTTGCGATTGGCTATCACTATTGAACACAGTGTCTGGGCAGACCTGAATATAGTACATTATGTTACATGCCATGTAATATAGATTTCTCCACTTCCAATAGTCGATTCTTCTACAACAAATGTTTGTCTCAATCGCGAACCAATCGCCGATCAATCACGATGCAGGGTTTTACAATCGCGGATGCTGAAATACACATGCCCCTTCATAACTCTTAGATTTGCATTTGCGATCGGCTCCCGTATACATAATTACATAATATGCTCTTGGACATGTATATATATATCCATCTATCTATCTCTCTGTCTCTTGAATTATATTGACATACATATATTTATATATATACATATTATATACATACAAATGTATTTTATACATAGATATCTAAATATAGATAGATATATGAGCTCATTGATACATATTCCCACATTTACTTCTGATCTCCGGCCCACCTGAGAGTTGTTCCTTGATCTCTTCCAAGTGCAACAGCAAGTCATGCACGACCTCCCCCAAGCTACGAGTAGGGAAAACGAATGAGCATCAACTTAATTAACTATTTCATGTATAGATGTTCTTCCTCCTAAACTGGTGATTTGCCATTTTTCCATCGCTTTGTTGACTTCTACACAGGCTTTCTGTGGGAGAGTCCATAGTTGGGTCAAAATTTAAAGCCCGGACCGCTGAAGATTTGGAGTGATGGAACATGACAGCCATGATAGCAGCAAGCGGTCTAAAAGGATGTGGGCCCAATCCCGTGGCCAATCTCAGATTCCAAGAAACTTACCATCTTTCACTGGATTGGTTTAAGGGAAAATCTTAACCGGAAACCATGGTTTTTACCATCAAATATAGGTCTTTCCTGTAAATTTTCCCATCATCCAATTCTATGAATCTTACATTTTGTGTTGGTTATAGAAGGTATTCCCTTTTATGATTGGGATAAATCATGATAAATTACAATAACTCACCGTGATAGAAAGGTATATATTCCATGATGTTCCCATTTATTATTGGGATAATCGGATAGATTGATAAAAAAAACTCACCAACCTGAAACGAGGGTCATTTTGATGTAATTCAGACAGCTCCCCGAATCCAAAACACATCATTCGCCAAGGTTTTGCCAGAGAGGCACCAGTTCGAAGAGCAGATGGAATTCAACCTGCATGGACGGAATGGATGGATGGATGACACGTATATATGTATGTATATATATATATATTGATTGTGTGTGCAGAATATTATATATATATAGATATCATTAATTATATCTATCTATCTATCCATCCATCTATCTATCTATCTTTCTCTTTTTTTGACGAATCGCTTTCAAAAGAAAGTCACCAGGAGACGCCTTGGATGGCAATCCCATCCCCGAGACATCGACAGAGTTTCAAAACCGCACTCGCGCCATGTCTTAGCATCTGATGGTTGCATATCATCCCATCCACATCCTATTGTTATCCTCTGGTAAACTAACATAGCTATGGAAAATCACCATTTTTAATGGGAAAATCCACTATTAATGGCCATTTTCAATAGCTACGTTAAATTACCAGAGGGTATATAAAATGCCAATGCAATCTCATGAAATTCCACTCAATTTAGCATCGTTTTTGTGCTCATATTCATCAATACCATACTCGCGCGCAGTAATATCCATTCATACCCACATTCAATCCCATAAAACTCCCAAACAAAATACAATTCAAGTTTCCTGATACACCACATGATCCATATGTATGTCAAATCATCATCATTAGCATCATAAACCGAAATCATTATACCATCTGGTTATTTGTTACATAGCCATGGAAAATCACCATTTTTAATAGGTAAACCATCTATAAATGGGCCATTTCCCATGGCTATGTTAAATAACCAGAGGGTATAATGATTCTCCCGTAACCTAACATCGACCCTGCCATGAGCCGGGGCTTGAGGTGACTTGAATTGGACTCTACATGGGATAGAAGCTGGTTGATCATCACCGTGATAATATGGATTAATATGGGAATATATGGGATCATCACTGGGATCATATTGGATAATCATATATCAATAATTATCAATATATATATATATATATATCATACATACCATACATACTGCTTGAAAAGTGGATCATCAGCGACATAACCTCACGCGCCTCGCCATCCGGGATGCCGTTCAGAGCCGGCGCCTGGCCCGGCAGAGGGCCGCACCTTAGATCGCGACAACCACGAAGTGCCGCCGCCTAAGATGCTATAATTCCATTGAATCATCTAATTGGTGGTTTCAACCCCCCTGAAAAATATTAGTCAGTTGCTATTCCCAATATATGGAAAATAAAACATGTTCCAAACCACCAGCCAGTCATCTTTATATGGACAGTAACATAGTCCATCAAACCAAATTACAATATTTCACCAACCTGAAAATACCCTTTGGTGAACTAACAGTTCGCGAACTGGACAAATTACAATACCCGCTGGTAAACTAACAGTTCGCGAACTGGAAAATCACCATGTTGGTAAATCAACTGTTTCTATGGGCCATGTTCCAAATTATCAGAGGGTAGCTGAAATGTTGGGTCATTTGGGGATTGCCTGTACACCATCATTCCAGTGAACATGTAAGATGCTTCCAGTCTAGAGAGGAGACCTGAGTCAGCCACCGGGACAAGAATCGCCGAGATAATCGTGATCTGATTGATCTCTGGATAAATTATGAAAGTACATTTGGATAAATGTATGCAACTGTATGCATACATGTATATACTAACAGATATTACTTACATGTACTGTATATCAGTGCTCGTTACTATCCATCATTGAGGGTGAGCTCCCGCCACATCGACCGAGCAAGGCACTTAATATCCGAAGTTCTTCCTGGGCGGACGAGTAGGTCCGTAGGTCAGAGCCCTATCTCCTTCAGGAATGTATCCATTAAAGTTTGATGACGTACACACGTGTTTTAATACAAAACCACGTGCATACGTGTATATATATATATTTTAAAAAAAAAAACTAACTTGAATTTGACACGGCTTAATGTGATAGCACGTTCCAGCGTGCCCAGGCTCTCAGGATGTCTTGGTATGTCGGACTATGTCGGACTTCAAGTGGAAGTCAAGCGCGTCTGGTGACAAATCACATACTTCATCATGAGACGTTCGAGCTGGTACTTGGCCACCATTGGCCACCTGAACCCCCATCCTACACTCACAACATAGAAATTACCCTCTGGTAATTCAACAGTTTGCTATTGAAAATCCATGAAAATCATCTATGAATGGTGTTTTAATGTGTTTTAATGGGAATATATATCACCTACTGATGTCGATTATTCTCCATTGCTATGTTTGACTACCAGAGACTAATTTTCAGACACACTCCATTTCCATCGTTCCGTCCTTGATTCCCAAGAGTTCACCATTTTTCATGGTTAAAACATGTTAAATCCCATGATATCATATAAGACCCCTAAACATCTATTAGTTGATACATATTGATACCGGAAAAAGGTGCCATTGTGATCCCACAGTTGGTACCAATATCCCATATCATCCCTGTTTTGACATCAAGCTTCGCGATTGGGGCACGGACTTTTGCCTGTCGGTGACCATCCCTTAGGGTGAATCACCAGTGGATGGGCAAATTGGGGATTTTTGAGTCACCAGTGAAACGGAGAAACCGAGAATTGGGGATTTATCTGGGTAAAGGCCATAAAATTTCACTAACCTGAATCTTAAGGCCAGCTATGGGGATGATTCCCCTCATTAACCATGATTCCCAGGATATTCCCAGGAATCGGGAGAACAGGGTTCGGTCGTGATGAAATTTGCCCAGGGCATTTATGAATACCAAAACCGAGAGGATTTAACCCGCCAAATTTGGGATTCGATCAGGGAAACTGGTCTGACTTTTCTGGGGGTGAAGCAAGCAACAAACATGGGGTAGTATACATTACCATCTGGTTATGACTAACATAGCCACGGAAAATCACTTTTTTAATAGGTAAACCATCTATAAATGGGCCATTTTCCATGGCTATGTTATATAAATAACCAGAGGGTAGTATACACTGTATCTACACCCTAAAACAATGGGATTCCAAATAAACATAAATAAACCAGGGTTTGACTGGCTTCAAATCGGTAGAATTCCATCCTCCCGGCAAAACATCCCTAACCGAAAATGAACAAGCCCATGAATTACTCTTGCAAAACATTCCTAAAAATAAATGAACCAAGATTAATGGGCTTCTGCAGGGAGTTTAGAATTCAAACAGAACTACCCTCTGGTAAACTAACATAGCTATTGAAAATGGCCATAGAAATAGTGGATTTTCCCATTAATAGCATGGTGATTTTCCATAGCTATGTTAGTCATTACCAGAGGGTAGGGGGACGGCATCACCGTCTGGAAGATCTGGAAGGTCTTAACTCGCTCGAATGGGGCACCCTATTGGATCCACAAAAAAAAGCGCTGGCGACGTTTTATTTTGGTGTTGGGCTATATGAATCTACATGAATCTATATGATATATGTATATATATATACACATAGTGGAAGTAGCGGGAACAAGCATGTTTTTGAGCAGCGAAGTTCTGAAACCATCAACTTGAGATCAACTGGAACAAAACAATTCCAGTGTCCAAAAAAAGAGAAGCGTGGCGATTTCAACCATCTTTGAAAGATCGCTAAGGGATCTGTAGCTGGGCAAGCCTTACATGCCTTATATTCCGGTACATGTCATCCCCCATTTCCAAGGATCAACACGTGGGCGCCACCTTTCGTCATTGTGTGGGTTGAATCTCCAGTGACCTTACCAGTGACCTACCAGAACGGTGCCGCGTCCAAAAGCGAGTAGCGTTTGATATGCTCACGGGGAACTGGCAGAAGATGTTGGCCAACACACACGGTGTAGCAATCCTGGCTCGCGTGTGTTGAAAGTGGGAGACTTGTGTGGATTTCACCTATCAAAACTTGATGGAACTGGGGGCTGGATGTGTAAAACCGAAAAAAGAGGCTACACTCCAAATCCTTGGTGGTTGAGTTTAGAACATCACGTTCCCCATCAACACGTCATTTTGTGTGTTTAGGTTCCAGGTTTGGACACGGACCCAGCTGGAGGACAGCTATCTGTGGTAGGGAACCGTAATTCCATAAAAGCAAACAAAAGCGGCATACAGTTGTACAGTGGTACATTGACTTGATGGTAGTTTCAACAATCCAAAAAAAGAAACAGGTCAAAGACTATTGTCCAAACTCTGGATGGAAAGCGTCAACCAGTCAGTTGAACCAGTCGGGCAATATAGTTGGCCAGATAATACCTGAACAATCAGCCATCCACGCTTCTGGTCAAGTGCAAGCTGAACGAGTCGACGTGGACAATTACTTGCTCTCATGGGTTCTCATGTCTTTTTAGCAGCTTCACATTCTGGTTGGTGGTTTCAATCCCTCTGAAAAATATGAAAGTCAATGGGAAGGATGACATCCCATATATGAAATGGAAAATAATCCAAATGTTTGAAACCACCAACCTGCATTGAGTATACCACAGTATCTAAGTAGTAGGGAGATGGCCCGTGTTGGGCCAGTGACACGGTATGACACGGTGCTTTCATCATAGATTGGATGACGGGTGAATTAGCCTCCAATCATCACACATGGCAATGGAAAAATCTCGGTCAGTTGGGATGATGACATTCCCAATATTAATGGAAAAAATAAACATGTTTCAAACCACCAACCAGCCTATAAATAGCAATGTTTCAATAGCTACATGAATTCACTGGAGGCTACCTTCAAAACGAGCTATTTTTGGTGCCAAACATGACCTGCTTCCCGTCCTTCAGCAGGTCATATTCCATGGTGCAGCCCGTCTCACCCAAAAAGTTCTCCAAATAGCCGGGCAACGAATCCTGACGAAGCCAACAGCATCGAAGTCTGTGGGAAAAAGTCAGCAGGGCAGTGGCCGCGAACCGGAACATCATCGTTTTGAATAGCTCAATGAAAGAACATCAACAAACTAAATGGCCAGTTTTCAATAGATGATCCTGTGAATGGTATAAGATGGTAAAAGTATGTATAAGATGTATAAGTGGTATGATGTGCAGTGATATTGTGATCCCTGGAATCAGGCACTTCAAATTGGCATGGAATCATAGAGTTTGAGAGAAGACAATCCCCGAAATGTAAAGTGGAATCCCTGGGTTGCGGCTAATAAGGGCCAGATTTTTGAAGCCTCAACGTTGTCTGTTCAGAGAGCAGAAAAGAGCACATACAGAAGGGATTGGCAACAGGACCACGTCTGAAACAGAAAAGGCAGTTCGAAGAAGGCAAGAAACGGCCAGCTCCACTATTTCATGAACGCAGAAACTGTCCTTAGCAGTGCCGGCACAGCTCTATCGCAGCAAATGAATCGAATGAACAGCTCTCCAACATTCATACTGCATGAACTGAAGTTTAAATTCTCTTCGGTAGATTTCAGTGGTACAGTATTTTCGTTGTGGACGACCGTCCCAAGCTTTGTCATATAATATTGTACAAACACAGGGATCCTTGCGTAGTGGTCGTAACGGTTGCCCTTGTTCGAATCATGACTCGCTAAAAATGGCACTGTTTTCCGGGGCCACAATTCGGCCCTGCATGGCCCTGCCGGGGCTCAGCGCTGATGGGTTTTTGCCCCAGCATGGGAGCCCACAGGCCATCATGGACCAGCAGCAGTGCCTCCAAGGGGATGCGGAAGCGCAAGTCGTAGCCCACCGAAATGGTAAAAATTGGGATTTAGTGGTGGTTTAATGGAGACTTGATGGCATTTCAATGAGTTTTAATGGATTTCATGGGATATGCAACCAGATTTTTTTTTAATCATGGGAATATCATGGTGGGGATTTCAATTTGGTGGTGCCGAAAATATGTTTCCCAATGTGCCCAGCCCAGGAGAGAGATTTTGGGTGCCCAAATTTGACCAATTGACCCATCCATTGGATCCCGTAACTAATCAATCATTGGGGATACTCATCTTAAATAGAGCAGTGGAACAGTGGAACATAATTGAATCCATCAGCCAAAAAGCCAATTGGATGCTAAAGAAAATCTTGATAGATCTTGACCTCATAAGTTTCCCGGATGCAAGCATGTGCTTTTTCGATGCTTGATCTATTCTGGGCCGATCAAAAGGGTTGGAAAACAAGAAACAGTTTCCTCCTCTCTTCATAATTTGATAAACAAACTTGGCAGTGAAAGAAAAGACTGACAAGAAGTCCCTTGGAAGTCATCTACAGCTGGTCTGGTGGATTGTTCTACAGTTTTCCAGTGCCAGGTCAAATTATTACAGAGTAATGTTAGATATGGGTACCCATATAGCAACGTACCGCCGCGTTTGAGTCAGAGTATTCAACCCCAACAAGAAAAGCTTTACTAAATAATTTACTGATTGATGCTATGTGTCTGGAGGATGTGGAGGCCACATGTGATATTTCAGATCACTTATATATCAAGGTAAATTTATAATCATATTTCACTAACCTGAATCTTATATAATCTTATAAGGCCACATTTGGGGATGATTCCCCTTATAGTAATGGTTATAGTGAGGTCGTTATATTAATAGTTAGCAGTTAGCACATGTTAGCACCAACTTTGGCCGGTGACTGGGATGACCACTGGGATGACCACTGCGCGATTGCCATTAAACAAAAAAAACATATGCACCAGCAAAACCCGGCAACTTTTTGGACAAAACATAGATTTTATGGATTTTCAGTGCTTTTCATGGCATGTGCATAATCTAGTATACGTAGTTTTGTGTTAGTCGTGTCGTAAAACTCCAGAAAAACAACTCGAAGATTCCTCTTGGTGTTCGAGATTTTCTCCACTCACCAGGTGACCGGTACCCCCTATGCCGGGGCACAGGTGTCGAGTCAGGCATGGGAATTCCGAAGGTCACCGGCCGACGATTGAGCTGGATGGCTGTCACGCGCGTCTGGCGTGGCGCGCCCGCGATCCGTTGTTGGTACTCCAACAGATAGCCATTGAAAGGTGGGAGAAAAATGGAGAAAATCGATGAACATCTGAAAAAGTGAATCAGATAGCCTCTTGTTATTTAACATAGCGAACTGGAAGCCATGGCCCATAGAAATAGATGATTTTCCCAGATAGAAACCTCCATTTATGGTTGGGATTTTCCAGCCTGCGAACTGTTAGTCATAACCAGATGGTAATCAATCCACCTGGTTGGTCTGCGCAAAGTCTCAACACAACACCAGGAGGACAGAGCAACTGGATCTATGGTGATCAGCAACAACATGAAGCACCCATATGGAATAGACATGAACAACACATAGACTCAGGGCAGGAAATTGTTCGGAGAAATTGTTGCTTCTTTTTTAACTTACGGGAGACAAACAAACCGCATTTGAACAAACAATCATAAATCATCATAAATTCATATGAAATTCATATGAAATCACAATCCCTAGATTATTTACACAGTTCACCATTTTTTTTGGTACTTCAACAAACTGATTTTCCACTGCCAAACACGTGCGCCAGCAGATATCTTTACCACCCCGCGGCTTCTGTACAGTGCGCCTGGAAAGATTGCGAAAGGACTTCGAGGTCAACAAAATCCATCGGCATTCGCCTGATTTTGGAGCGGAAGTGTAGGATGTTGTAACTAGGAACCCGTCCAAAAGGCAGAATTTTCTGCGTAGCAACCCCTCCTAGAATAGAAACGTCAAGTCTTATTAATTAAAATAGTGGCCGATTACTTGTCTATCTTTTTGATACACATATCAAAAGGTTTCTGGTTCTGCAGGTGTTCCTTTTTTTCCAAGGGCATGATTGGGCCCATCAGTCGCAAACGTATTCCAGGTTGATATAGAGGCCCCTTGAACCCATAGGTTTCCAGCAATTCAATCTATTTGGGGCAGTCATTTCAAGCAACCAATGCCAATACCAGGAACTACTTGCGTGCCTTGTCTCTTGATATTTGGGTCCTAATATTCTTAGATCAGCCTTGTCCCATCCAAGCTACACCAGCGTCTCTTCAGGAAGTCGGTTCCACTGATTGTGGTCAGAGGTGAAGTCGTGGCTTTCGAAGCTTAAGCAATAGAGATACCAGTTCCAGTGCTTCAGCACTTGCTCCACATTCCTGGGTGAAAACGGGAGAGGAAGCGCGGCCTGAAGTCGCTTGGAATCGGCGACATCACTGCGACAAGATGCGACAATCAGCGACTATGTATTATAACATTTGGGGTTCATATTGTATTTCAACTTAAAAAGAATACATACACTACTATAGTGTAAATCTAAATGAAATTAAGCAATATCACACGATGACCATAGAAATAATCCTCCAGTTGCGCAGCATTTGCCAAGACACACGTACCTCGCCAGATGGAAGTAACTCAGGGGATCCGTCAACTTTCGTTCCGCCGCCTCCGTCTTGCTGCTGTCATCCAGGTCTCGGCGGCGACCGTTGCGACGCGTGGCCCGGGAGTACGCCGGGGGGGGCCGTAAGAAACGCGTGGTTTGTGTGTGTGTGTGGGTGTGTGTGTGTGTTTCTGTGCATGTTTATATATGTTGATGATTATGTATGTTTATGTTCCTGTACATTTATGTATGTTTATGTATGATCATGTATGTTGATGATTATGTATGTTTATGTATGTTTATGCTCTGAAGCTTACATTCCTATACAAAGATTGTGGTTCTGCATAGTATCCCGTGATATCTCGTGATCTTGGACATTGGAAAGATCAACTTTGGAAACCTGAACTGGCCATGTCCTCTTGGGTTCATTTGACATCTGAGAAAGGGAGCCACAAACCCGCAGCGGGTTGTCCTTGAACACTGGTTAATAAGATTGCCCAACTCATGGGCCTGGATGATGTTAATCTCCAATATATTGGATAGTAAAACCAGGTATAACCCCATATAATCATCAAATAAAAAGGGTTTTTGAGCACTGCTCGACCCTGCTCAAATATCTGAATTCCAAGGCATTGGTTAACTGGATTTATTGATATATCTATGTGAATAACGCTACAAATATACATATTTGTCATGACTACATAAAATATGCCACATGTCTCATGCACATGCAGCATGTATGCATATTATGTGAACTATATATCTAATGTAACTATATATTATGTATAATTGTGTATGTATCAGTGTGTGTATGTCCGTGGCGGTGTGTGCATATATGTATGATAAGTAGATAACTTATATAACTATATACATCTATTTACACACTGTCACATCTATATGCCCCATATACACATATATATAATAATAACAATAATAATAATATATCATTTACAACATATACATATATAATACACTTACCATGCCCATCCCGTTCGCGAAATCAGCGGCTCATGTAGCAATGGATCAAGGCCCTCCGCAACTCACTCTCAGTCACCTGGCCCAGGATATGCATCCCCTGTGGTGTCCCAGCCAACGTGGTTGGCTCAATGGTACCCGGCCTGGTAAACATACAAAAAACTATGGAAAATCACCATGTTTATCCATGTTTAACGGGTAAATCAACTATTTCTATGTGCATTTTCCAGTTCTATGTTAGTTTGCCAGAGGGTAATAACTACATCATAACCCACAAATATGTGGGATACCCTAGCAAATATATATATAATATTTATATATATATACGTGTATATATATATGCATATAATTAAATATATATATATGGCTTATGAACCACTTGCCAACTGGGATACACCCTCAAGCCATCCCCAATTTGTGGATTGTCCTACTTGGCAAATGGAACACCATGTTTTCCAGAATGAGTTTTTCGGATTTCAGGTTTCAACCCCCAATATAAAGGCAACATATCATCCCATGATGGAATATCAACCATGTTTCAAACCGACAGTGAGTGATGATCTGTACTTCATGTGTGCCATGGTCGTTTGTTACATGGTCGGGGTATGGTCATCCCGTTACCATTCGGGATTCCCCCGATTCATCCCTACGAAAAAATGATTCATGACCATTCCCACCTTATCTGGTTGGTGGTTGAGCCTACCCCTCTGAAAAATCTGAAAGTCAATATTAGTCAGTTGGGATGATTATTCCCAATATATGGAAAAATATGGAAAATAATCCAAATGTTCCAAACCACCAACCAGTGATGATCTTATGGGAAGCCTCGCCATGTTTTGACCATGGCACTTGCGTTCCAGCTTTCCAACTTGCCGTAACTTGCCTATTTTGGCCATAGATGGGGAAGGCCACCCCCTCCTAGTGCTCAACATGTTTCTGTTGAGCCATACCATGCCCATATATTGGTTACCCTCTGGTTATTTAACATAGCCATGGAAAATCACCATTTTTAATGGGAAAACTCACTATAAATGGCCATTTTCAATAGCTATGTTAGTTTACCAGAGGGTATATGCGAGTTTTGGATCTTCACCATGGTTAAGCCACGCCAAATCCCCACGAATCCCCACGATGTTCTCGTCCAGTTGTGATTTTTAGATATTTTAACATGCCCGGTACTCCAACGTGGCAATGGGAAATCCCCAAATGGACAAATCATGGAGAAATCGATGGAGCTCATCGCCAATTTCCATCATTTTCCACGGCGAAGCCGCCCCCAAATCGGGCCCCAAAACCATCCAAAAGCCATGACTCTGGGTAAATTATAATATTTCACTAACCTGAATTAGGGCCATTTTGGGATGATTCCCCTTAGTAACTATATGGTTATAGTGAGGTCGCAGTGAGGTCGTTATAATTTACCCAGATGACTGACACCTCCAATCCAACTTCGCAAAATGACGCTTTCAGCGCTTGCCAAGGGCAGCCCGCGGGCCGGGTATCCTCTACCTAGATCGGATGAGAAACTCTGGAGATCTTGTGATGTGACCGGAGTGTAACTTGTAACTCAGCTATAGCAGCCCCTAAAAACGATAGAAAGGAACCACCAATTTTACCAGGACTCTCCCTCTCTATATATTTTTTGGGTTGCTTCGTTACGTATGGTTATATTAGAAGTATCTGCAAAATTTACTTTAAATTCAAAACGGTTTCCTCGTCTTAAATCTACTTTTCCCCTCTGATTAAATCTTCAGTCCTCGCCTCGTTACATTCAAAACGGATTTCAGCCCTCGTCCC
>Ga0126342_10000960_pt1 | contig 37094 bp, 27 predicted proteins | sample Cyp1metagenome_FD_92528 | JGI IMG/M metagenome (GOLD analysis project Ga0126342, IMG submission 92528) | Coral microbial communities from Lord Howe Island, Old Settlement Bay, Australia - Cyphastrea 1 metagenome | ecosystem: Host-associated > Invertebrates > Cnidaria > Coral ... | reverse complement strand
ATATTTTGTTTTAAATATATTTTTTAATATTAAAAAAAAAAAAAAAATGTATAAATATGTTTTTATATTTTTTTGAATAAATTAATATATTAAAAAAAAATATTTATTGAAATTTAAATAATATTATTAATTTATATAGATATATTATATTTATTTATTTTTTGTTTTCCAATCGATTATATATAAATATTTTTTATTTGGAAATATTTATAATCAATACTATAATTTTATTATTATAATTTGGTCCCATATGTTTTGAAGAAAATTCCAATAAATAGAAAATATTATTTTAAAAATCCCTTTCCCCGTCCTCTAATTAATCCTTAAATTCCAGCCATTTAATCGAATATATATAAATTTTATCAAAATTAGGTAAAGAAAAAAATATCGTAAAAATTGGTCATATCCAAACCGAAAATAAAAATAAAAAATCAAAATTATGCAAAATTAATTAATATTATTAATATAAAAATATAAATTAATATATATTTATCTAAAAAAAAATATAAAATTATAAATTCATTTTTTTTTTATTAAAAAAATAATTATTTAATTATATATAATTTATAATATTATTCCAACATAAATATCATTTAAATTATAATTAATAAATAAACAAAATAATTAAGATTAAATGTAATTTATAATAAAAAAAATATTAATCAAAATATCTATTAACAATTTAATATATAAATATAATTTATATTTATTTTATATATATTAACCAAATCCAAATTTCAAATATAAAATATATTTTATTATTAAAAATCAAAATTATTATTTCAATCCAATTTATTTTTTTTAATAAATAATTAATATATTAAATTAAATTAATTAAAAAAAAAATAAAAATTAAAATACTAAAAAATAAATATAATTATTTTTTTAAAATAATATCAAAAATATAAAAAAAATAAAAAAAAATAAATTACATTTATATTTAAATATTTTAAATTCCATAATTTTTCTAAAATACCAATTTAATAAAAAATATATCATATATATTATATATATAAATTAAATTCAATAAATATTATTTTTTAAAAATTAATTAGAAAAAAATATAAATTATAAATTTCATTATATATAAACAAAAAATATATTAAAAAAAAAAATAAAATATATAATTATATATATAATATAATTTCTATCGGAATTTCATACCTCCAATAATATTGGATTTTTTAAAAATAATTTATTATATTTTATAATAATTATATATAATAATATATTTGAATTTTATTTTTCTATATTTATTAATTATTCCTATGATTATATTTTTTCCCACCCCTTTTTTGATCTATCCAATACTAGGAATATCATGGTAATTGTGAAAGATTCGCCTGGCCGGTTTGCATGGTTTAGATTCCCCATTTCAAGGAGCAATATTTTCCCCAATTTAGCGATTTCGTAAACGCTAGCTGGATCAAGTAACATGGGATACATTGTTATTTTCTCATCATCCCATCATGAATGGGATCGAATAATTCAAGTTTTTTTGCGGAAAAAACATCATCATCAGTAGATATCATGAGTATTCAGCAATTCAAATCCAATTTCTTTGGAAAAAAAGTAGATGAACGAGAGCGATATTTCCATCCCTTTTCATGGGTAATTCATCCAATTTTTGACTAATTTCAAAGGATGAGAATGTCAAACCATTGATCTACATTGATAATAAGTGCGTATAGCATTCCCTGAAAAAGATTAGAACATCTGAAAACCTGGAAATCTGATTATGAGGTACATATCATCGAACTATCATCCTGGAAACACTTTTCAGCGTCTTTTGGGGGATTGAAACAGGTCATTGCAATACTGTATCTGCTGAATACGGTGACAAGTCGTGCAGGAACGCTTCATGGAATCAAACCATGACAAACTTCAAAGGTTGACTGGACGTGAAATTCACGCCAAGAATGATCCTTTCGTGGTTCCGTATGTCCGTATGCCCCAAAGTTGGACATACCGTACCCCTTTTTGGGTCTCAAAGATGGCTCCTCGACTTTCAGAGTACGGTTTCTGGAATCGTCTGGTCAAAATAGCTGGCGAATGTTGGCGATACAAATGATGCTCCGTTTCTGGGTGCAAACCCCCATCTGGACAATAAGAAATTCAGTGCACTAGAATCACTAGAAAAGCGGCAGTTCAAGAAGCCAGCTAAGCACTGCGTTTTACCTCCAGTTCCGAAAGACAACAATTGGATAGTCATGCATCCGATATTGGATGGAATGAAACATACATAACTGGTTGGTGTATACCTACCCCTCTGAAAAATATGAGTTCGTCAGTTGGGATGATGACATTCCCAATATATGGAAAGTCATAAAAATCATGTTCCAAACCACCAACCAGAACATATATACCCTCTGGTAATTTAACATGACTATTGAAAATGGCCCATTTATAGCATATTTACCCATTAAAGATGGTGATTTTCCATAGCTATGTTCGGTACATAACAAATTGACCCGCGCAGGTCAACCCTCGCCATTCCAAGCCCGTTTTCCAAATCAACTGCAGGACATGGCAGCAGCACTCTCCCAGTTTTCCATTCTTCAATTCCTTCAGCTTGGCCTCAGCAAAAGCAGGCTCTTGGACAATGTTGGATGTTGAAAAATGGTCCATCTATAGATGATAAACATCATGATTTCCCTATCCAAAACGGTGATTTTTATGGATTTTTCATATAGCTACGTTGAACATCAAGGAATTCCTTGGGGCTACTCTCCAGATCGCTCCCAAATGTCCAGAATGTCCAGACAGTGCTAGTTATGTCAGCATCCTGCACGAAACAATGAATTGACAATTATCTGTACAATTTATAATGGTGATGAGCTTATTTCTGAGGCTAGGTCGTTATTTCGGGCTTGACTTGACAACAATCTGGTTGGTGGTTGAAAAACCATCTTGAAACATATGACATCGTCATTGGGAAGGATGACATCCCATCTATGGACCAATTATGGAAAATAAAATTCATGTTTGAAATCACCAACCAGCAATTATCCGCACCTTTCTGGAAAACTCTTCGGTATTGACACGCTCAACTGCTGTGCTGCAACGAGCGTTAGCTGAGCTGTGCTTAAACTTGAGTCATGTTGGGTTCCAGATTAAAAAACACCTGGGCAATGTGGTACACTTGAGAGCCCAACAGGACAGAAAATTGTGTTTTGTTTGTTTGCTTCTTTCTTGTTTTTTTTGGTGATTCTTCCTGTTGGGTTGTTTTTGTTGGTGATTCTGTTTTCGATTGTGTTGTTGTTTTTTTTTGCTAAAATCAACCAACTCTCTGTTCAAGCCGGGATCCCCAGTGGGAGGCATCCCTGGCCCCACTTTTGGATGATGTTTCGCGCTAACTCCACGTTTGTCCCGTGACGTTCGCGAAGAAATATCCAATTCTGTGAATTGAACCCATGGATTTATTGCTCAAAACGCGTATCTCACGTCCATTTTCTTGGTTTATAACTGTTTATATCCACATTCATAATCTGGTTGGTCGTTTCAACCCCTGTGAAAAATATGAGTTCGTCAGCTGGGATTATTATTTCCAATATATGGAAACAAAAATCCAAATGCTCCAAACCATCAACCAGTGAATTGTCAGCCCACCATCGTTGAATAGGAGCCTCGAACTGCTTGTAGGCATCGCTGGCAGCCAGGATATCCTGGAGATCGAGTTGTGGTCCAACTTCCAGCGGATATCTGAGATGTTGTTGGGTTTTTATCATGTTTATACTTGGAAAACACCAGTTGAATGAGATGGGATCGTGTTTTTTTCCGTGTATTTGTTATGTTCGTTGTTTATCAGATCATGGGGATGAAAAGTGATAGTAACCAGTGGAATATACATGGAGTTGTGTTTGGTCTATCTTACCCCGTACATAGATGTATTTGTGAGCTAAATATCATGGAAATTGGAGAGTGCACTGAAGCTGGAATGGGGAATCTGACTCACTTCAACAACACACACATGGATATTCCAACAATGCTTTACGGACTCAGCATAACTTCACTAATTACTAAGCACATAAAACAATATCTAAACTACACAAAGGGACTTGACATGACTCTTCACCCAAACAACCGCGCAATGTGGAATTTGAAACAACGCAACATTTCATGATCTCATGTGAGCTGCTTTCACCACCAAAACACCGAGATAATGTCCTTCGAAGTCGTAATCAATTTTGCAGATGGGGGTTGCTCTGTTAATTCCATCTATTACAAGAGGGGATCTCTTTCCTCATTGACATATGTCAATAATATCAATAAGTAATAGATATCAATATTACGAATCATTTCAACAACTCAGTAAATGTCAATGTTATTCATGTGGCCTTTTAGTGTAATTCTTCATTTTGCGGACAAACACCCAATATGAATCCAGAAGCGATTCAAACAATATCCAAGGTTCTTGTGGGATAGATATCACAAAAGTAAAGTGCCCTGGCTGTTTAAGCATGAGTTTATTGAAGAGAGAGTTCCAGCTTGTTGGCTTTGAATTCTCTTTGCCTTATCATGCCTTTTGGATGCTACCTCCTTCAAGCATTAGAATACTGCAGGTACTACATCGATCATCAGAGCTTACCCGGGAATGACGGCATGATCCTTGAGGTTTGCTAAGCGGTGACTGGAGGAAAAAAAAACGAGTTGCTTTAGGCTATAGGTCAAAGTTTCTTATGTTTCTTTACAGTATAGAAATTCCCAGGGGTCCATGTTAATCAACGGAAAATATCGGGTCCGCAATTTGGATCCCCGAAAGAGGTGACCCATGTTGAACTCTAATTTCACCTGGGTTTATCGGGGCCATATATACCGAACTACTTTTCATGGGGGTTAAAAACCAACATTCCCATCACTGGGGGGGACACCAAATACTTGTGCGACCGAAGCTATGAAACCAACTATTTGGACCATCGGACCATTCACTGGTGGGAGAAAAGAGCACCCAGTTGCTAGTTGAATCATTTGTGGATGCGCATAATGTTACACTTACAGTCAGTCTCTCATCTTGGGCTGTCTCTACTCCCGTTCTGGTGGCTTAGTACCTCCTTTCTCGAACCCAAAACAAGTCAATTTGCCTTCGGGAACTTTTCAGGGAAACATCAATGGGAAGCATACTGAAAACATGCAAACCCAACTGAAATTATGTTTTAGAGCCATGATAATCCTTCGCCCTCACATCGAATAACCCCCAATGAAACCCTGGTTTGAATCGGTTCATTTTAGGCACGCATGTGTGGGGCATTTACAGTAATATTAATTAGGGAGATTGGACTATATATCCTCCAGTAATTTAACATATCTATGGAAAATGACCCATATTTAGAGACGATGTTTCTATTAAACATGCATCTTTTCCAAAATGTTGCTGAACTCTTCGTTTGCTGGAGGTTATAAATTGGTAAATGCCAACTTTCAGTTTTTGTTTCATCTTGACGGCTCATTTTCTGGTAGTCATCAAGACTGGTGCCTCGCCAGCATAGGGGTCACTTCCCAGCTTGTCGCTATCCTGCCTCGTTGCACTGAGTTGTGGAGCTTAGTGGTCAACCATTCCATCGAGAAGATACAAATTCACCTTTTACAAGCAACTCATATGTTTCTTGGAAATTATTTGTTGATATTGCTGTTTTGAACAAATATACCAAAAAAACACTGTCACAAACGACTACCAGGGCTTTCACAGGCTTTCACATTCCAGAGAAACTTCATATGAACATTGAATATGTTTTTGAAATATCCGTACCATCCTCTGCCAACTGCCATCTAGATCCTTTTCGCAAAGTTTGAATGTCCAAAACCACAGCAATCTGGGAACGCGTGGCACAACCTTTTGGCGCAACCTGTGATCCATGGCTTCATGAAATATCAACATTGCAACAACTCGTTGCAAGAAAAAAACACAAAGTTTCCATCATTTCCATCCAATGGTTCATCATCAACAAATAAAACATATTTAAAAAATCATGTTGATTCATTCTTGGCAATGTCTGTTGGTTTTTGACACCATCTTCAGACACCTCCCCGTGCTTTTTAGGGCCACACTTGATCCACATCTTCGTGAGTTTGCCACCTTTTTCTTCGTAGAGCACCTGGGGTTGATCGAATTGATCGAATTCAGGGACTCCAATGTGAGGATCCAAGTGAACAAACAAATGCAGCTACCCTCTGGTAAACTAACGTAACTATGGAAAATCACCATTTTTAATGAGTAAATCCACTATAAATGGTTATTTTCAATAGCTATGTTCGTTTACCAGAGGGTAATCTAGATGAGACAAATTAATGACAAATTAAAATCCATGCAAAAGGCATTCTGAAGAGAATGCGAATCTCAAAAGTGTCAATCCGACATGGTTTCGGGAATTGGAGAGATCTTTTTTTCCTGACAAAAACAAACACCAAACTAAACGAAACCTGGTTTGTGACTGAGTCCACTGTTGGAATGGACTGCCTGACAAGAAAATGTGGTTTTCCCAACTGCAAAAGGTTGCGGGTTCCGGTTACTCTTCCCTTCAACATCCTTCGACCAATTCTGGGACCATTTTCGTTGCAACTTGTTTCATGGTCGGCAGGTGAATGGAAGATCAAAAACGACCTCAGAAAATTTATTGATATTGATATAGGGAATTGGTTATTGGAGAAATTCACATCTACTTTGATGTTCACCAGGCTACCAAGGTGGCCCATAGCAGATGCATTGGGATGGTCCCTGAGATCTGGTGATATCGTGTCGCAAAAATGCATTGTACGAGCCTAAAGAAGGTCAGCCTTTGTCGCGGATTTCCATCATCCCAAATACGGGGATACCACAGAATGAAGTGTGGGGGGCGGTTTACTATTGGTTTTCCCTCATGATTCTGCTGAATTCTAATTCACTAACTTGAAAATAGCTGAAATAAGGTCTCCCATCTTCTCCTTGCGGCATAAGGCCATGTGGAGATGATTCCCCATACTATATGTAAACCATTATTCCGGTAACATCACAGTGAAGTCATTATAAATCCAGATTGTTGCCGTAACCCCTCTACATGATGATTAATAAGTTATATCATCCCAACTACTGCAAAATGTCTATTTACCCACAAATTGCTTCTCCTATATTTATGCATTGAGTGTACATTTACCCGCGATTGGATTTAAAGGCTTACGCCTGACAGCCGGGAGCCGGCCAAGCAATCTTGGCACCATGTTGGCCCTATGTTGGGCCTATGTTGGCCTATGTTGGGCCAATGTTGGCCCATGTTGAGCCATCTTGGGAGCTATGTCGGGGCCATGTTTGGGCCATCTATGTTGAAACGATCTTAAGATGCCAATTTTTCCGCCCCAGGCCCCCTCCTGGAGCCCAAAACCATGTAAAAACCAAGATTTTTGAATATCGCCAAGATAAAATCTGTGGCCGCCGAAGGGCCCGAAACACCGTAAAAACCGATGTTTTTTACACCGTAAATTACAGGTCCTTCAGTCGCGGGGGAGTCGACATGGGGTGAACCAGGGGTGGGTCGGCGGCAGGAGCGCAGCGTCTATAACCTTCGGTTACCACCAAAGGATTACCACCGAAGGATTTCAGCAAGGACACGGGCTCCGTGGCCGGCGCCCGGATTTACATCCACTGAATTAGTGCACATCAAAATAGATTACAATTGGATTTACCCACTATTTTTTACCCACAATTTATGATAAAATTGATTTACACCCACTATTTACCCACAATTGGATTTACCTTTACCTCACGCTTCATCCACTGAAACTCTTCCAACCCTCAGGGACCCCAGCCATCAAATGCTCGGTACGAGGGTCGCGCACTCCCAGCTTTCCATCCTGGGGACGGGGCGACGAGACGTGGGCCAGCAGGTTTTTTCAGTTGTTTCTGCTATGTACCTACATCTTGCCAAACACATGTGCAATTCTTTGTAATATATACATACATATACCTACATATACAATAAATACATGCATACATATATCATATATATATATATCACATACACATGCACGTATATATAATAAACAAAAACGCACATATATGTACATAATTTGTTGGCTTTTGTGGGATGGTTTTCCTCCCTGACCCAGCTTATATTATATATATATAATTACGTAATGAAACATGTTTGAAGATGCCGTATGGTTCCTAGTTTGTTGTCTATGGTGAACGCAGGTGAGTTGGGGGAAACAAATGAACAACAAGTTTGGTCACTGGGAGATGGAGTATTTATATAACTATATCTGGTTGATGGTTTTAACCATCTTGAAAAATATGAAAGTCAATGGGAAGGATGACATCACATATATGAAATGGAAAATAAAAAATGTTTGAAACCGCCACCCAGATATGATATTACCTTGTCACTGCTTGGCTTCATTCCATGACTCGAATGGCGAAAGTCGATCCGTTTCGGGGCTGAAATCCTCCTCCTCTGCGACGATTTTTGTAGCTGCTCTGGGATAATCCATGGCTCTCCGGTTGTGATGGGGCCGCCCGGGGCCATTTTCGAACTTCAGCAATAGTTCAACAATAACTAGCTATTTCTACATGTACAATATCTAGTTCAGTATGGGTAGCACCATATTATCATATTCATAATGAGTATTAAATCACATCATAAGACATTGATCAGACATATGACGTGATTTAACATGATCCCATGCTTATAATGTTCAAAGCGGAAACTTCAAGTCTATCCCATCGCTTAAGCTTCCGGGTTTTTCCCCAGGTTCCCCAGGTTCCCCAGCTGGAGGTGTACCCGGCATGGCGGTGACCAAGCTTTCGTGTGTCTCATAGTCGAGGCAATACGTTGGGCCTGATGCAAACTCGAGGCCAGTCATAGAATCATAGAAAATGTCGTGAATTGGCCAAGAGTTTCGGAAATCATCAGCAAGAACAGAACATGTTGAACAGCAAGAAGATTCGAATCTTGCCCACATAGGGATTGCCCATGATTGCTATCATTTGGGGATTTCCGAAGTCATGGGTGTACCACCCCCCTGCCTTCCGTATGTATCCACCCCCCCGTTCATAATTACATTTCCATCAAATGTATGAACAGAGGGGGGGGCAGGTGGTCAAGCCCGGCGACGGAAAGAGGTGTCAAGAAGGCTTATACATTACTATTTTTGATTGAATGAGACATGGGGGGGACCTCTGCCTTGCACCAGCACAAAACAATATTTGGGAAGCCCCAAAAATGTATTCCATTGGGGGGTGAGCTTCTCAAGTCAACCTTCATGTATAATGAATGTGCGGCGTGAAACTACTGCTGACCTCCGAGGTGCATACATTCATGATACTTCATCTGCGCCCCCCCCCATCTCAATTCCCCCCTTCCAAATTTCGCCCCCCCCTCCAAACTTGGGAATTACTAATGTATTAACCCATGGGGGTAGATGGCCTCCCATAATTTGGCAAACTTAGATTTCAAGGGGAGGGGCCTCAAAAGCGTCATGCTATTTCGTAAGATTCCCCAGGAAAACTCCATGAGCATCAAAGATCTATGGCCTTGCAAAATCAATGTATGAAACCCCCTCCCCACCTTTTTCTAAATAAGCTTTTGAAGCCAAATACTGAAAATGTATGAGGAGCACCCCCCATCTCTTTAGGTAATCTCTTAATTTTACAAAAACAAGTTCATACAGTAATGCCCGTTTCAGAGGGAGGGGGGTGGAAATGTAAGAACAATTCCCTGCATGGTATTTTCGGATGTTCCATTATAAACCATCCAGAATTGGGATAGCCCCATAAACTTCCATCTCTCTTGCTTGCTATGGCCATTTTTGTCCGGCACAACGGACACAAAAAGTCGTGTCCGCCAGTCCGCCTCCACAACGGTCCCGGCTAAGGCTAAGCCACACACCTCTGGCCGCATCAAAATAGAAGCGCTTCGTGCAGGTCCTGAGAAGTTTTGCGAAAACCACAGGACTTGTGAGCACCCAACTGGGCGAGTTGGGTCGGTGTTTGTTGGATATATCATTGATACATCTATACTACTTGTAGTTACTGTCGTTGAGGGATCATTAGGGTGAAAGCATGTCCTGCTGACAGGAAGAGGGGGGGCCCGAAGTAGGCTAACTGATGGATTTATGCTGGGTATAGCTGTACTTCGATAGGATTGCCAGATTTTCAGAACTGTGGGGCCAATTTTGAGCAATGTCCCTTGAATCCATGAAATTCCCCACAAGCTTTCAGGCAGATTTCCTGGATTTCCGGCACAGCTCTGATCCACCACCCGAGTCTGACCATCCCACTAATAGGGATAATGATGATTGACCACTGGATTTGGGATTATACCCTATTTCTGGCTGGTGGTTGACCTACCCCTCTGAAAAATGATGGAGTTCGTCAGTTGGGATGATGACATTCACAATATATGGAAAGTCATAAAATTCATGTTCCAAACCACCACCCAGAACATATAAACCCTCTGGTAATTTAACATGACTATTGAAAATGGCCCATTTATAGCTGATTTACCCATTATATAAAGATGGTGATTTTCCATAGCTATCACTCTTAGATGTTGTTTCCCTTTTCTTCACGATGTGGAAACCACATGTTTCCAAGAACCCCCCCTGGTTATTTGACATAGCTATGGAAACTAGCCCATGGGATAATAGATGATAAAAATGATGATTTAGCAATGAACAAATGGCGATATTAATTGATTTTCCAGTTCGGACCAAAGAGTAGCTCCTTTTTTTCACCACATCCACTTGCATCGACCTACATTCCATGTATCTCACCCAGCATAGTGAATCCCACTCAGCACTGACCGGGTTCCAACCATCCTCCATCAACAATGCCGAGGAGACCTTTTCACTCAGTTTTAACACGGAAATATCTGGACATATCCTCAGAACCTCCACCAACCTTTGAAAAAACAAAGACTTAAGGATATATGAATATTCCAGAATCAAATTACAATCTTCCATACCAGATTTTGCCATTCATATTCCAATCATATATATATATATTTATACACACACCTTCCATATTAGATTCCATGTTAGATTCCATATACAAATTCCAATCATATATATATATAGATTCATATCGTTGTATCGTTAAAACTCAGCTTTTTTTTCCTCAGATTTTCCGAGAGAAAGTCCGGTTGGGGTCTCGGATCCGGACCCTAAGAGCTTGGATCCTGACCTCGGATGGGGCGATGGGATGGGATGAATGACATAGATATGGCAGGTGTATATATATGGGGTGTGTATATATATATATATTATGGGAGTATGAATGGCATATGAAATCTGGTATGGAAGATGATTCTGGAATATTAATATATCAAAGTATGGAGGTTTCCTAAGTCATGGGAGTACCCCCAAATCATCCAAGCCATGGATGACTCTGACTTAGTATTGACAGCTATGGTTTTTGGGATCCTCCAATTCAAGAACCCGCCATATATGTAGTGTATGAATAGTACATGTATGGAATCTATATATCATCTAGCCAGTACAGTACAGATTTATGTAATATATGGTGTACTGATGTGTATTCTATAAAGTGTATAGTGAGTGTATAGTGTATAGAAATTATGTAGCAATCTATACATATGAAAATATAGATTATTTCTACTTAATCGCAACCCATCTATTTTTCAAGTTTGACACCTGGAAACTGGAAACTGGAAACTTGGTCCATTTTCAACTCCATAGAATTGTTACATCGTGACTTTCTCTTAAGTCCTTCCCTTCCAATAGCAGAACTTCCCAGTTCCATGGCGCAAATCACAGCCACAACCCCTGCTGTTAGGGACTCTCTGAAGACGCAGGTGTAACGCTTGATGAAGCTGTTGCGATCCTGACGCAGGAGGTGATATACTTGGATCATGCACGATATAACTGAAATGATATGACTATCAGCTTTTATCAGCTTTTATCAGCTTTTATCAGCCATCTATGGGATAAGCCACGTTTTTTTACATTGACTTTCTAAGCTCTTCCCTCGAAACCACTTCAGGATCTGGATTTGGGATGTTCCATCGATGTTCCATCCTGGTCCCGTCCTTAATGACAGCTTGTCCCGATTTCAGGTCCAAGATCTGGACCTGAAGCCGTTCAACAGCCCCGAAAGAGCTACGCCGCTGTGTTTCCAGGATTCTTCGAGAACAGCACAGAACATCTAACCAGAAAATCACAGGTTTTCACAGGTTTTCCCTATCTTTTTGGGGACTATGTATGACTATATGCCAAAAAGAAAGAAGAACAATGCATGCCTTGGTCAAATAGAGGCTGTGACAATGTGACAATGTGATAGTCAATGATCTGATCTGGACTGGCCCGGATCGCGGAAATTCCAGCGCAATGGCAGTAGGAGTCGACGCCGATGACAAGCTTTGGAAAGATCCCTTTCAGCTGCACCAACCACTCCTGGATGACAGGCAGGATGTAGTAACCAGAAGGTTTCAAAGTTCTTCCGGGCCTCACCGTGTGACCAGGTGCCAGTCTAGGCTCAGGACGAGCTGAAAGTGAAGGCCTTGATGAAGATGACGCTGTTGCAGAGCGTCTTAACAAAGGGTTGTTTGCCGTGACCCGAACGAAATTGTACCTGCCTGTACTCCAAACACCTGTTGCTGTATTCACAGTCATGACTCTTAAACGACCCAAGGCTTTTAGTCCATTCACCCAAAATCAACATGTGGGGTTTCTTAAAAATGGGGGATCCCCAAAACCATCGGTTTAACAACTAAAATGGTTATCCATGACTTGGATGATTTGGGGGTACCCCCATGACTTAGGAAACTGCCACTTTTTGTGCACTGGATCGATGGGAATTTCCCCTTGATTTCCCAATGGGAAGATCATTGAAATCAATGGGATGATCTACTTTTCTGAAAAGTACATGATACAAAATCTGGACTTGGAAAAAATAAGCTATCATCTACATATCTACAGTATTTTTTTTATGTATGTTCTTGTTACATCGTATCAACTCTGGAGAGGACTTGTCCCTTGCCATGCCTAGCAGTTCCCCAATGTTTTCCGCGCCTTGTCATCGAAGTTCACCATGAACCGTTCCAGCTTCTCTGCCCTCGGTCACAGTCTGTCCGCAGGTCTGTCCCCCGAATACCTTCCAATGGGAACCTCTATCAAAAACATACGGAGTTATAAATTGATAATATACATATATATATATTGATAACTCATCAAACAAAAATTGGAGTCAGACTTAACAAAACTATCACTGTGTGATATCAAAAAGATTACTATTGGGCACGTGTGAAGCCATGATCATGTCTGTTTGATTGGTGAGCACGTTGGTGAATCCCCACATGTTTGTATTGTCACCCAACCATGAAGTGGATTCCTGGCATCAATACCTGTTATAGCCATTTTGGGAGATGACCATCCATAGGTTACATATCCATATGTATATATAAATATATACATAATATATGCCTATAAGTATATATTTTATCTGGCAAAACCAAAATAGATAGAAAACGTGGGGAACCTTGGAAAAACGAAGCACGTGTCCTCCATCAAATCCGGCGGGAACTTCCAAAACTCTGGTCCCCCGACACCAGAGCCATACGCTTCTCTGCCGGGATGTTGTTGGGAATGGGCTGGCGGATTTCGAGGATGTCATGATGTCATGATGTCATTTTTGGGTCTGGTTTCCCCCCCGCAGAACGCTGTGAAAACTGCGACATGCACGGCAGGGTGGTATAGTTTTCCACCCAATGCCTGGGTGGAATCTACGAGAAGCAGTTCTGATTCAGAAAATGACCCAAAAAATGGCCATCTAAGAAGATTAAAAACTGCAGGTGAAAGTTGAATGAACTGGTAATCAAACCATCTTCTTATGGCAATCTCAGCCACAATGTGTTTCTAGTTTTTTCTGAAGCAAGAATCGAATTGACATATGCCTTTTGGGTCGGTTGGTTCAAACCACGAAGCAGAGAAATGGGGAGTTCTATAGGAGTTCTGTAGAATTCTTTGATTTGCCCTACTCTATACCAATATAGATGTGGAAATATCATCATTTGTAGATCATGTTCCTAGAGTTTCCTGGGTTTTCCACATCTTTCTGTATGTTTACCCTAGGGTAGATGGTCAAAAAATCGCCCTCGACTGGTCGTGGTTGCGACCATGATCACCTCCATAGGGCTCGTACGCAAAACATATGTGTATCTTGGAATAATATCATTCTATCAAGAAAAGCAAAGTTCTGTGTATCTCAACATTATCTGGTGATTATCTCTTGTTCTAGAAATGTTGCAAAGTTCTGTTATTTCAACACCGAAACCAGAAATTACCAATATACCATCCACATTGATGAGACATGTTGAGACAACGAGAAGACTCCAACTGAGAGACATTCTCATGGAGAAGGGCCCAAGGTGATTTTGTCTTTGGCTGATTTGGCTAAACCAATCTTAGCCCCTGATGATATGAAGTACCCGCCACAACTGGGCAAGCCATGAATAGATCCAACATATTACACCATATATCAACTGCCATAAATTTGATTATTGATGGTTATACACCAATATTTGTGAATAGATGATGAATAGATAAGTGATTGATATCTTCCAATATATTTATGATGACGGTTATGTATATATATATCATGTATATATATATATATGTGTATATATATATATATATCGAATAAGTGATTGATAATCAAATAAAAATATGTTCATCTTAACAATATACCCCAACTCTGTGGAAGAAACATACCAGATAAATGGTTGATGATCAGAAAAAAACTACTTGGATCACCAAAAAGAAACAACTAACAAAACATATTGAATCCCTTTTTATATCGATTCCCCAGTCTTTTCGTGAAATTTCCCATTGGGAAATTATAAACGAAGACTATACCCTCCGGTAAACTAACATATGAAAAATAATGGAAAATCACTATTCTTATAGGTAAATCATCGAACTAAATCTGGTTGGTGGTTTCAACCCCTCTGAAAAATATGAGTTCGTCAGTTGGGATGATGAAATTCCCAACTGAATGGAAAAACATATCCAAATCTTCCAAACCACCAACCAGAAATGGTCCATTTTCCATAGCAAACTGTCACTTTACCAGAGAGCAATCATCAACCGCCGTTGGTCCACCACATCCGCCTCGTTGTATGCCTCCATCTGAGCATTGGTCAGCAGCACCGCATTGGTGTCCGAGACAGGTCCCTGAGCGAAAACAAATCATATCTCTAAGAGCATATATATATATATATACATATGCATATATATATACATATGCATATATATATATATAATTTATAGAAATTAACTACTGTTTATGTAAATATAACTACAATTAAATGTACATTGATACAATTGATACATATATATATATATAGATTATAAATGAATATGCCAACATCGACACATCACCTCCCATCGGACGAAAGTTCCTCGTCCCGGGACTCCGCGGGATCCTCCTTCGAACGGCGACGATCCTCCCAGGTATAGCTCAGGTTGGAGGAAAAAAAGAGCAGCTAAAAAGCAACAGGACATGAATCCGATATGAATATTTATAGCAACATTTAAAAAAACATTTTTGATATATATATATATATATTTATTTCTATTTTTATTTTTGATAGCATTTTACAGCATTTTACAACATTTTTCGCAAGCCACCAAAAAGATGCCGAAGGATGTGTTCCCAGGATTGGAGGATACGTAAGTGAAACCCTGAAACATGGGGAAATTAGATGAAACTAAATGGAATAAGGTGATACTGTACCAATAGGATAACATGTGATAAAACTATGTAAAACTGCTGACACCAAGTGAAAAATCATGAACTGTCGTCACATGAACTGCGATTTTTTCAATCTCACTGGTGCCACTGGTGACCATTCTGGATTCGGGTGCTGAAATTCCAATTCCATAGCATAACATCTGATCCATTGATTCAATATTGATCGGATGTTATGCTATCTGAGATATGGCTGGAGCTTCAATTCCTAGAGCACAAGCTTGTTGTGAATTCCAGTGAACTAGGCCATAATTCATGGCTGACATCTATCTATCTATCTATCTATCTATATCTATCTATCTATCTATCTATCTATCTATCTATCTGTCTATATAACAATATCACAATTGCAACTATATGGAATTTGTTCAAGCTATTTCAAGTATGCATATGTCATACGACCGGAGTATCTTGAATTCAAACACCACCACCCAGCTGCTACGCCGCTACGCCTTCTCTTCCGGTTCGTGCCGGCGGCCGCGATCGCTGTGATTGCCTGCGTCATGTTTTGACTGCCCTCACAGCGATCACACCTTGAATGGGCATCTAAATGGGAAAATATAGGGAAAATAGTGATTAATAGTGATTAATAGTGGTTATTAGTGATTAATACCTGATCTCATGAATAATATAACTGGTTGGTGGTTTTAACATGTTTTAACCATTTTGAAACATATGAGTTCGTCAAAGGCAAGGATGACATCCCATATATGAAATGGAAAATAAAATTCATGTTCCAAACCACCAACCAGATAATCTGTAAATGGAGGTTTCAATGGGAACATACGGTGGAAGAAATCCTGCACCAGTTGGTATATGTTTTATCCCCTTGTAATCCCATGATTTACAGTGTTTCATATTTACCTAACGGTTGCTAACTGGTGCAGGATTTCTTCCATCCACAGTACTATCATATAATAATAACATATTCAAAACAATGGAGGTGTTTGCCAGGATCAGAGGCACGTAGAGAATGTCTGATCCCATGACGGTTGACCCCCCCACTGTTGAGTCCAATGTGCATCGTCTATAGCAATTCCTGAACAATGGACAGTCAATTCAATTCATGTGAATTCCCTCGAAAAGTAAGTTTCGACTCGAAACTTCCTACTCTACATTCATTTTCGGTGGGATTCCACCCATTCTGGGCCAACTACATCCGATAGTCATGATCATTCCCAAGCTAGAAATGCGTTGAAAGATACAGATCCTACAGATCCAAGCTGGGATTCCTCCCCCAACCGGCACCGGCGGCTTGGGATCCAGCGCCTTTCCGCAGTGTCTCTACAAGCTTCTTGCGAAGCTCACGATTCTCGGCCTGGAAAACGGAACAAAAAACGGCACTTTTTTCGGGAAATTCGGGAAGACCATGGTTTTTTACACATAAATATATATATATATATAGGATAATATAGGTGTTCCTATAAATTCTACCATTGTCCAATTCTGGAATTGTTGGAAGTTTCGGATCTTTACCCATATTGCTCCAAGTTTGTCTATTTACCTACATTTGAGTGTTTTCGGAGGTGTTTTTCTCTGCAAATGCTACATCTTTGGAGCATTGGGGCCAGAAAAACCATGATGCTTCGATTAAAAAAAAACATGGAACCGGGGTTTGGAAGGCCAAGGGAACCAGGTAGAACACTGATTTTCCGAGCTGGGATGGCTCATCGTTGGCTACAGGATCCTGATCATTCTTGAGGGCTATGGACAATCGGCTGGGGATGGACATCACTGGAATGACCATTGGTGAATCAGCATTTCCACGATGGAACAATGCCATCTGGGGTGTATGCCTTTCTCATGCACACCCAAATATCATATGGCTGGTCATGTGTTGCATGAATCACCCAATCCTATCCCCATGTTTTTTCCCATTCAATTCCTGTTGATAATCCCCCCACGTCTGGACAAATCCCCTTAAATGATCAAATATCATGTTGCTTATAATATATCCAACTTCTATCATATTATATCGATTATCCATTTACATACTTGGGATATATGATAAGCAACAACATGATATTTGATATACAGTATCATTGACCCTCTGGTAAACTAACAGTTTGCTATTGAGATGGCCATAGAAATACTTGATTTACCCATGAACCATGGTGGATCTTTCCATCGTTTTTTCTATGTTTGCCGGGTCAATCACAATGACACCCATTGTACACCCATAAAAATTGCATGATCTTTCAGGAGCAGATCCCTTGCGCAGATTCCTTGCGCCTTCAAGGTCTCGTTTTCCACCTGGCCCAGGCTGTGTTATGAACATAATATGAAATGGGATATCATATGATATCATATCCTAAGATAAACTAACATAGATGTGGAAAACCAATTGTTTCCCTAAGAATTTTGGTGGGTTTTCCATCTATGTTGGCGAGGGTAATCCAAACATGCATGGAGACCCCATATGATTGGGGATCTGGGGATATTTTAGCATAATTTTATATAATTTTGACATAACCATATGATCCTCTGGTAAACATTCACAGTTTGCAATTGAAAATTGCCAGAGAAATAGTTGAATTACCCATACAAAAAAAAATGTTATTTTCCATCGTTGTTTGTATGTTTACCAGAGGGTAACCTCCCAACGAATATGACGAGATATGACGAGCTACGAGTTAAACAAGACCTACAACTGGTTGCTGAAGGGGTAAATTCGTGGATCTGCTTAAGGAACCTCCTAAAAATAAAACATATTCCCTATAGACTCCCCAAATGGTGGATGTCTGCCTATTGGAAAAATAAGAAATCGCCTTCAGCAAACCAACTCCACACTCTACACTTCATCCACACACTTCACGCTTCAGGAATATTCATGTTCTGGGTTATAAGTTATAACAACCTTATAACAAGCAACCAATCAACTAGGGCAATCCACCCTCAGAAAAGTCACCAATCAACTCAATCACCCATCATTAATATTCATTTATATTCTCCTCATGTTGTCGTTTGTTATATCATATTCTGGTTGGTGGTTGACCTACCCCTCTGAAAAATATGATTTTGTCAGTTGGGATGATGAAATTCCCAATATATGGAAAAATAAAACATGTTCCAAACCACCAAACAGTATTGTATCGTGTTTTAACTCCACATCTTTGCAACCTTTTGCTCATCTGCTCCGCCAGTACCATGCGGCCCTCGGGCCTCTAAAAGTTCGATTCGGGCCTCGGGGCTCAGATCCTGCGCAACATGGGGGCGACGTGGACGGAGCCAACTGAAGTGTGATGAGAAAATGGTCCGTATATGGATATAATATATGGAAAAATCATGGTACATATAAAACAATTTGATGATTTGAGTATTATGGAACAAAAACAACTGGGACATATAAAACCATGGTTTTTGTTGTGGGGAAAATCAAAAAAGAATCTTCGGGGACTTGAGATTGGCCAAAAACTTTCGTACAGCGAGGCCATCGTCCATTTCGTTCTTGGAAATGCTGATTTTCCAGTTAGCGACGTTAATATCACCAGAAGGTATATAATATCATACTGGTTGGTGGGAAAAACCTACCCCTGAAAAATATGACTAGTTGGGATGATGACATTCCCAACTGAATGGATTAATAAAATTCATGTTCCAAACCACCAACCAGCATATAATATCTATACATGGTAAGAAAATGGGAAATATCACTGAATATGATCATGGAAAACACCTCTCAAGACCGATCAGTCTATGTATGATACGATGGGAATATACTATTTCAGACTTGTTATTTTCAGCATTTAGAAAATCGGCAAATCAACAATTTCATGGCCATTTTCAATAGCTACCATCTGGTTATGACTAACATAGCCATGGAAAATCACCATTTTTAAAAGGTAAACCATCTATTTCTATGGGCCATCTATACCATGGCTATGTTAGTCATAACCAGAGGCTATGTCACAAATTACTAGATGGTATTATCCCATGACGGATCCATGGTGCTGCTATATATGGTAACATGGATCCCATCAATATACCCCAGTCATGTTACCATATATATATATATACCCTCTGGCAAATTAACATAGCTATTGAAAATTGCCATTTATAGTTGATTGTTCCAATTAAAAATGGTGATTTGCCATAGTTATGTCAGCTATTACCAGAGGGTATCAGCACCATGGATCCTATGGTATTATGAAGCATACCAAGCGATGATCCGCCACCTCGTCATCCTCATTCCTGGTGCGAGATTGGAAGGTACCCAGAAAAGCTGTGAAATAAAAGTCAACCAATACGTAGGGATCCATGTTCAACAGAAAAAAACCCAAGATTTAAACAGAAACAGTTTCTCAGTTCTTCTGATTTCTATGAAAGATTTTTGTTTTTTTTCCCGTTGCGAAATATCAAAATTGACATTACTGTAACGTGCAAAAAATCATCCCCATGATTGGGGCGTTTTTTTTAACCTGTGAACATCTCTGGTGGCCGCCATAAATTGCATGCCACCATTCTCAGGGTTGCTCGTGTAACACTCAGCTACAAAGGGGGTAAATTTAGTAAAAAAAAACAGAAACATATATATATATATGTATATATATAAATACCACATGACCCAATTTGTAGCGATCGAATGGCAGTTAGTTGCTTTTAGAATCAGAAAAATGGCAGTCATGTACCTAGAATAGCTTGGAACTTTTCTGATTCCATTCATGGTCAACCTTCAGCCAGTTCCTGGTTCCTGTGACCCTTTGAAGTGGCAAATGAGAACCAGTGTTCTGTATATCTCAAAGGACCCCGGAGTTACATATCCCATGTCCATCTAACTCTCAACTGTATCAAGCAATCTAAAAATGCATCTAAATCCTCTAAGGTCAGTCTTCACTGAGCACCCAAGTTGCATTGACTCATCATGTTTTACATATACTCTTGTGCGATCAAACCCACCAATTAAAACTTCAATTCAATTTTTTTCCGAGCGAAATAAATTGATAGGAATTCTCATGGATTCTCATGGATTGTCCAGCCAACTTTGATTCCAAAAAAGCTCACAGAATCACCCGTCGGCTCAACCAGAACTCACCACCTTCATCCGTCGTTTGGGGATCACATGCATACTCCCCAAAAATGCACCCTTTTGTGTGGTTTATATACATATATTATACGTATATATATAGAATATGTATATATATATAATATGTATCTATCTATCTAATTAATCTATCTATCTATCTATCTATCTTTCTATCTATCTATCTATCTATCTATCTATATACAAATAATGTGTATATATATAAATAATGTATATATATATATGTATATATATGTATATATATATACGTATATATATATATGTATATATATATATATGTATATATATGTATATATAATATATATACATGAGTATCGATGTATTCCTAGCGATTTACGATTTCCCAATGTTTTCCAAGCCTCACCATAACCCTGGGACCTCCTTCGGCTTCGACTCCGCGACTTGCGCCGATCTTTTCCCATGGAAAGGTCGCTACGGCAACCGCTTTCAACCGTGTTATGCAGGATTACAGTAATGACCTAGTGCTTTTCAAGTCTTGTTGGTGAGATTAGATGGTGTTGCAATGATGATGATTATAGATTGATTTCGACTCATTGTGACCAGAGTGTCTCAGTTTTTTTTATCGTTTTGACTGATGCTCAGGTACGTTGGATGCTATCAGATGTAGATTGGATGTTATGGTCAAGTTTGATCTACCAAGTGTTCTGTGTCTTCAAGTGTGACACCATAGACCTTGATACCCCTGAAAAGTGAATCCATAGAAATCCATAGAAATCCTATAGATTCTCATTGATTGCTGATGATTGCAGACTCGTCGATCAACTACTGTGAAGCTCGACTCTCTTCGTCTCAGCACAGGCAGTGTGATCCTTTTTGAAGACACATAGAATGAGAAAATGTCTATCAGATTATCATCTATGTGTATACAATTGTACACATAATATGCATACGTTTGATATGTATAAATAATATTAATATATATATATATATATATATATAAATTTGTACATCTGCGTGTTTCAGATATACAAGAAACATCTTAAGACAGAATTCCTTGTAGATGCTGTGGCCTTTTGTTCCCTTTTTGTGGCCTGATCCAAGGGATCATTTTATGAACGTATTCCCACACGTTATACCCCCCAATTGCCCCCAATTAGTTGGTTGCCCCAAAGTATTAATATCCACCATAAAATCCGAGTTAGCCTAGCTATGCCTAGCTATATTATAAACGTCTATAAAACAACTTCACCGGGGCCCCGGGGGGGTTCTTCCTGTAGTGACATTCCCGACAAAACCTTTCGGTTCTTTTCGTCGGCGTTGGCACAGCCAGTTTGGCGGATGATGCATTGGGACTCTGGTGAACGGACAGTTCTGCACCTACATAACTGGGGCTCAGCGATGGTTGCGCGGGCAGCTTTCCAGAGAAAACGCCAGGAGAGTCTCGCGCGTTTCGCAACCAATGAAGCCAATTTCGAATTATCTTGCAGTTGCTGCAGCGTTCAGATTTTCAGGTTGGAATGGTGTTTAATTACGACACATCACAAAAACCATACTGATTGAAACAGAAAGACTCATTTGACTCATGTGTTTTAGAAGACCTGAACGCGCTAGAGTACAAAGACCTGCAAACTTGCATCTGTGCAAGTCCTCCTGAATCTGTAGCTCTTCTATTGTCTGGAGTGGAGCCATCCAGAACAACTGTGTCATATGATGTGAAAATCGACCTGCATTGCATTTCAAGTGGGCAATGCAAAAATGAGACAACATAGACAACCTGTGATGTATATATATATATATATGGCATATTTATATATATATATGTGTCAGATGCATTAAAAAAATGGACCCCCAATCTTGACATATCTCCACATCAAGGTGACATTTACGCTTCTGAAGACCCCCGTTTTAACCATCAATATCTTGGACGGAAACCTGAAACTGCCTCCGATTTTCCTGGAAAAAAAATCCTCGTCATCTCTGGTGATTTCTCGCCATCCAAGGGGGTCTACGGTCATGATCTTCGACACCTGAAAAACAACATATGTTTTAATTTAGCTGAATAGTTTTTACCCATGAAATGGCAACACATTGAAACATCAAACATTCTCAACCTATCAATATCCTGACAAAAGACTGCATCGAGTGCTGTAGACTGCAACTACCATGCAGTTTGGAAATTCTATTCGTATCTCCGACTGGCCCCGCAGAAAAAACATCAGGAACCTGTATACGACCATAGCTCCCTTCACCACAAACTCTATTTGTAGCTCCTTGGCTTTTGATAGGAAAGATGTATACTTGGGGGTGCCCCCCCCAGTTATAAGTTGGTCTATAACCCATTAAGTATAGGTATATCAATCACAAACCCAAGTTATTGGAGTTATAAACCAACTTAGCTAACTATGGGGCACCACCTTGTACTTGGGGGTGCATCCCAGTTTGTAAATGGTTTATAACCCACATATCGTCCGTTTTTCACCTACATTGGGGGCCTGCACACATCCCATGAAAAGACATCCGGTATCCATAGCTCCTTAGCCGTAGATATTCCGATTGAAATTGCAATTCAAGGATTCAAGGATCATGTTCCTGGCCATCCAAGGTTGGTTGACCCAGTTATGTAGTAATAAATATCTACAATATCTACTATATTCTACTTATTATATATTAAACTTTATTAAACATGATTAAACCTACATATTACCAGCCCCAGAACCTTGACCAACGGCTCCACGCGTTACGCGCCGCAACGCGTTGCGCCCAACTCAGGATCCCGGAGTGGCACTTTGGTGCACAGAGTGCCGCCTCGGATCGACAACATCATAGCCCTATTGAATGATGATATTGATGAATGTTTATTTTTCAGGGTATCCAATGATATTGAAGATATATACCCCATAATCATTGATGATATTATTTACCCTCTGGTTGTGACTAACATAGCTATTGAACATGGTGATTTATAGCGGATTTTCCCATTGAAAATGGTGATTTTCCATAGCTATGTCAGTCATAACCAGAGGGTAATCAATATTGATAAATGATATTGAATGATCATCAATCCCTATGAATGGATTGATGACCATTGCCATAAATTAGGTCACTTTACCCAAGTTTCAAGAATGAGCCAGGCCTGGAGTTGAGCTAACAAGAAGTGGCCGGCCGCTTAGCCGGGAGCTCAAGCTGGCAACCCAGTTGGAACCAAAAATCCAAGTTACAAGTTGGATTACAAACCCGACTTACTATGGGTAAAACAATTCCATAAACCACCCATTTAGGAATGGTAACCATGCCACCTATCTATGGTGATATGGGGGATGGAACAAATATTGTTTTACCCACAGTAGATAATTAGATATATTTACCATAAAGCCTAGTTATGTTCACCAGCTTAGTCAACTATGGGGCACCACCTGACACAAGCTACTTTTTGGGGAACATCATAGGGGTTTGTCTGAACATAGAGCACCCGTTGCATCCGTTGGTAAATTATCATGTTCTATTGACATCCACTTTTTTTGGCATACCCTCTGGTAAACATGCAAAAAACTTTGGACAATCACCATTTTTCATGGGGAAATCAACTATTTCTATGGGCCATTTTCAATAGCTATGTTAAATTACCAGAGGGTACCTTATTTCCATTCATTTCCACACACACCCATATGCACCAAGCACCAAAATGCACCAAACATAAGAAGAAAACGTCGCCACCCCACTGGGCGTCACTGGGCTTGGCGCTGCCCCGGCGCAGAGCCTTGTTGTGGTTGACGGCCCTGTCGAGAAATCCCATCAGATGGTGGTGCCCACTAGGGTGCTGGTTGGATTATCATCACCCACTTAACACTTACTATAAGCATTCTAATATCGTATGTTATTAATAACATAATAATTCATAGTATCATATGTTATTATTTATTGTTATTCTATATGTATTATTTTCATTTATTTTCACCATCAAACCACGAATTAACATCAGCTTTAACTAATCATATGCTTTCGTATGTTATGTCGTTATTTTCCCCACAACCCCAAGAGCGAACTTCAGTTAAGCATAGTTGAGCCAGGTATGATAGAGGCTAGCTTAGCATGGGGCACCGCCTTTCGCCATGCGTTTTTTTGGGGCAACCAACGCAGGTAAACCAATCTGGCCATGGACATGTCCTATCTCTGATGGGAGCATCATCCACAAAATTCTGTAGATGAACATCTCGAAATATGTCATCTTTGGATCTTGCCAGGTTAGATCGTCAAAACCTACCCTTTCAAAGAATAACATCCGAAAAGAAACCCAGAGTGCGGTGCTTCATTCAGGTCTTCATTTTTTCCGGTCCATTCTGCAGAAGACATCGGATCGGCTTGGAGTTGGAGGTGGTCGCACGATGTCGCACGAGGCTCACAAGACATAACTCACCAGCCGCTAGCCAACAGCAAGCATCACATCAGGATCACTAGAAAATCTAGAAAAACATCTTCTGGTTATGCTTGGTGGTTGACCTGCCCCTCTGAAAAATATGCTCGTCAGTTGGGATAATTCTTCCCAATGGAACAATAAAAGCCATGTTCCAAACCACCAACAGTCTTGGAGTTGTCTGAAAACGCTGGAAACTCCTAATCTGATGGGTTTATCATACTTTTTCCCTACTGAAAGTGCCATCCATGGGGAAATTTGCAACAAATCCGGCAGAATTTGCACCTTTTTGTCCGTAGAGCCCCGGTGCCTGCGGATAAAGACCTTGGAAGGTTTCCACAGTAGGGATGGAACGTGAAACACTCGAAATCAAAGCAGCACTTGGGGGTGCAGCTAAGGTCACAAATAGAGATACCCTCTGGTAAACTGTCACATAACTATGGAAAATCACCATGTTGTTAATGGGTAAATCAACATAAATCAACTATTTCTATGGGCCATGGCTTCAAGTTCGCAAACTGTGAATGTTTACCAGAGGGTAACTATCTGGGTAAATTATAATAATTCACTAACCTGAATTAAGGCCATTTGGGGATGATTCCCCTTACTAACTATGATTATAGTGAGGTCGCAGTGAGGTCGTTATAATTTACCCAGAACTATGCGACTATCAACCCTCTTCAGTTGGGAGATGGGCCCAGTCCGCCTGCAGGTTTTAACGCCAACCAGCATGTGAAAGCGGAAGCCCACTGAATTCCGTTCGGTGCATCCCAGGAATCGTAAGTGGCTAAGAAGCCACCGAAATACCCTCTGGAGAACTAACATAACTATGGAAAATCACCATTTTTAATGGGTAAATCAACTACTTCCATGGCCATTTTCAATAGCTATGTTAGTTTACCAGAGGGTATGTATAATTATATAATTATATACCCTATGGTTATTTAACATAGCTATGGAAAATTATATGCCATTTTTAATAGGTAAATCATCATAAATCATCTACACATGGGCCGTTTTCCATAGCTATGTTACATAACCAGAGGGTATACATAAATATATGAAATATCTCACTCGGATTAGTGAGCTGTACAAATGGTTGTCTCAATGATGATGAATCTCGAACATGCTTGTTTTAACTTTTTGGATGTCAAATACCAATTTTCATGGTTAAATGAAAAACCAAGTTTTTCAATGTTTTTCATGGATGGTTAAATAATCTTATATTGTATATATATATATATCCCGAATCCCTATAAAGTTTTGGGATATTCCAGGGAGCAGTTGGGAACTCCGGCTCCTTTCCGAACTTCCGCTGGGTCGTACCTGCAGAGATCATCACAGATCAGGGGATAGAAGCTGCAAGGGCCCAAGGGTAACCTGCAAGGTGCTTTTGTTGGCTTGTACCCTCTGGTAAATTAACATAGTAATAGACCCTGGCAGATAGGGGTTGGAAGACTACTTTCCATTAAAACAATGTGATTTTCAGGGTCTATGTTAATTTACCAGAGGGTAACATTTACAACACCATCTATGGCTATATTATGTTATATTACAAATCTCAAAAAGATAGAACAGTCACTTATAACTATCATCATTAACTATCATTAACTATCTTAGTAGAGTCTTACTTTTCTATCATTTTTTGGGTTTTCTAACTATAAAAATTACGGTTCTTCGGTTTTGTTACCCAAACTATAAATACTTCCACCATGAATCCACTTGGGATTTGGGGGCCTACCCTGTGTGGTTCACATCCCAAAAAAACCGGGGTCGTCTGCCTTGTGACTACTCCATGTTTTGACGGCTTTCAGGTAACACACATTCATATTTTGAACTTGGGGGACATGAGGAAAGAAACTGGATTGGAAACCATAGAAATTTAGTGGCCAAACAAGTAAAATGCAAACATGTTTTATGACTGTTATCAACAATGCCCAATCAACATGATAAGGCCTGGAGTCTGCCAAATCGCCAACAAATAACCAGCCAGCTTGACCGCTGCGGACTTTTGTCAACTCATGATCTGGCCGGTTTCAAAATACATTACATGGCCAATTGTGAAGAATTAAACATCACCCTTTGATAACCAAAAATGAGACCGCGATTGGGATGAGCTGGGAAATTACAGCTATGTTTTCCAAGTTGCAAATGGGGTAACAGCAGTTGGGGGACTGTCTTGCATGATTTGGGATCCCCAGATTTATAAAGGTGCCATGTCTCATGACCAAGCCACTCGCCAGCAGGCAATTCTGCCAAAAGCTCCTACAGGAGGGGAGGATGCCAGGCTGTGCCATGGCTGTGCCATGGCCCCAAAATCCATCTTGTGTTCCCGCAGGATGATGGCTAACCCCTTCCTGTTGCTGAATCTCACTGAGGAACTAGCCCTGACAGAGGGGTCCTGACTGAATTCCAGGTAACTCTATGAGTCGTTGTAACCGGTAACTCATCTAACACGCCTACCTTAGATACCTTGTTCCCATCAAGACATCTCCAATCTGCTTGGAACGCGCTGGCAGTGAAGAAACACACACTTAAACAAGACACAATCGTTGAACATACCCTATTCCACCTATTTCAGGATTGAAATAGATAGATCGATAGACAGATACCGTAGATAGATCGAAAGACAGGCAGACAGGTAGGTAGATAGATAGCTTCCCCCCCAAAAAAAAACAGTTTGTCATAGTAGGAATTTACTATGTTCATCTATGTTCTGAATCTTTTTGATATTCACATTTTGCTCTCCGGTGTCCTCAAACATGGCAGGACAATCCCCATCCTATTGATCTATTGGTCATTTGACCCGCTGGATCGAGTACCACCTTGTAGGCCCAGTTTTTTCAACCAGCCTTGGTATATTATACATGTAAATAATTTAGGTCTTAAATGTTAATTAAGAGCCATTTTTCACCAGACCATTAATTATTGATAATATCAAGCTAGGATTATAATGGGTTATACATCAATATATCATATATATCATATATATATAATTATATATATATACTAGGGATAAACATCAATCACCACACATCTACACAGCTTATCCTAACTTGACATCCCTGTCACACGGAGCTTTTCTCACGCCGTGCCCCGTCGTCCTCGATGACTTCGGGCGGTGGTGGGCCCATGTCAGAAGACCCGAAGCCGCCTTTGGGGAAGTTCTCCTGCAAATCCAACACCTGGGCGTCCCAACAACGGGCAACAACGGGCAACAACGGGGAACAACGAGCAACCACAACGGAACAGCGGAGATTTGTTGAAGGGGGATTTCTGAAGGGTGATTTGTTGAGGCGAAGATTAAAAACATCGATTTTAACTTGGCTTTCTGAGATATTTGTGATTTTGGAGTGATTTGAGTGGAGGATTTAAGTTGGGATTGTTTCTGGGATTGTTTGGTGTATTTTTTTGACTTTTGGTAATTTTTTGGAGGGTTGTGATTTGGGATTGGATTTTAAAGATCTGTTTTAAAGAGATGGCACATGTTTTTTAAAATGATTTCAGTAAATATAGTTCTGTTGGATTTACAATGATTTCTCTAAGAAAACATCAGCCTTGCGTTTCCTTTCCAAATTTACTTTCCTTTATTCTCCATCTCTCCTCTTACCCTCTGGTAATTTAACATAGCTATTGAAAATGGCCATGGAAGTAGTTGATTTACCCGTTAAACATGGTGATTTTCCATAGTTTTTTGTATGTTTACCAGAGGGTAAGCAACCGTATTTGCTGATCCGGAAGCCCCAAACAGATTCCCCAGTTTCGAGGATTTCCCCAGGAAAATATGAGCCTCGACATGCCTCGACTCAGCAAATCCAACTATATAATTCAATCCATGAGTATCCCATAGTATCCCTATTGAATAATTGGTTGGTGGTTGACCTACCCCTCTGAAAAATATGCTCGTCAGTTGGGATGATGACATTCCCAATATGGAAATTAAAAAATGTTCCAAACCACCAACCAACATAAATCCGTGGATATTGGATAATATCCCGTGAGATTAGTTGGACCGCGGCCTTTAGAAGGCCGTGGTGTTTTGTGGACATTGGGGGGGTGTGGTGGGGTGGGGTGGGGCATGTATGAACGTTCATGTGAACTTGCTGATGAAGGACATGCGACTCTGTGGCTGCCGGCAGGTGCATGTATTAACGTTCATGTGATCTTTCCATTCATACGTCATGCTACGCTACTGTAAGTTCTCTTGAACTTTGCATTCATATGTCATGCTACTCTACAGTAAGTTCTCTTGAACTTTCCACTCATGCGTCATTCTACGCTACTGTAAGTTCTCTTGAACTTTGCATTCATACGTCATGCTACTCTACAGTAAGGCCGTGGGCATTCCACTTTGCACCCTTCAGTGACACAATATGTGTTCACGTGGTGCTGGCGTTCTAGCTTAGAAAATCCAGATCCTCAAAGGTTCCTGGAAGAACTAGAAGCGCCGCTCTGACCAAAAGACGACTCAAAACATGTCAGGGCGAATTAGTTTCAGCCTCGGCAAAAAAAACAAAAATGCTAGTTTCGTCTAGGCGAAATACATGGTTTTGAAAAACTGCACCAGAATAGGGGGTTAAAGGCCTTAAAAATCACATCAAACAGATTCCTATTGGCACGAGCACATCAAACATGATCCATGACACCCCGTTGATCACAAAAACCCCACGGCCTTCTAAAGGCCATGCTCCTAGTTGGATTAGTTGGAATTATTCAATAATGTTGGATTAGTTGGATTAAATCCATGGTTGAACATTATTGAATAATATAAACCATATTAAACCACGGGGGAAACCAATCTTAAAAGCCACGAAAGTCATTAGATTGCTTCAAGGAAACATGTACTTTCCATTACTTTCCACACATATTCATATGGGTTCTGAAAATGTGGTAACCCAAAATTTGTTGCTTTATGAGTTTCCCTATTTTCACATTGCCATTTGGGGCCCATATCCCATCTCTTGGGCTGAACGGACGCTCAAGGAGGCGGAGGCCACAGCACCACAGACTGGCGGGACAGATCTTCGAATGGCGCAAGTTATTTCAGTTATCTCCCTATAAACAGGATTCAGTTCCTGTGGATGGTTGCGAAATCCTGCAGCAGTTGAAAACGATGGTGAACACTCCATGTTTTTTTCGGGTTTCAACCATCCAAGCTGGTGCAGGATTTCGCAACCATCCACAGTAGTGACGGTAATATAGGCCTATTACAATATGTGTAACTAGCTAATCCGAAGTAGTCACTGGCTTATATATTATGATATATAACATTATATAACCAACTAGTTACGGGAGTTACAATCCCACAACTGTTAAGGGCCATAACCGTAGTAACCAGCAACAGCCACGGGTATAATGGTGAATCTTCACCTAAAAAATGTGTCATTACAAATCTTCAATGGGGATGGAGTAACCGATTCTAAAGGTGAATCTGAATCTTAACATATCTTCCCCTCTGGTAAACTAACATAACTATGGAAAATCACCATTTTTAATGGGTAAATCAACTATTTCTATGGCCATTTTCAATAGCAAACTGTTTGTTTACCAGAGGGTATTGATGATCAAAAACGTTGGGGAGGTCATTTTTAAGATCTTCGGTCATAATGCCAGCCTATATGGAGATCAACACCTTGATGAAGAGCCGCATGAAATGGGGGGATTCTATGGGATACACATCCATCTGGCCACATCAAAGGGTACCCATACGTCGTCCAACAAAACAAAGAATTGCTTTGGGTTTATATACAAATAGGAGAAAATCAAACCGAGAAATTACAGGAGTCATAGCCTGAGAAATTTTGGGCTAGTCAACATTAGTCAACGTTTCAATATACATTTGAACGTTCACCTTAAAGCAGTGAGATCATTGAATTGAGATCGCATCCACTGAAAGTCATCGCCAGCATCTCTTTGGTAAAGATCACATCCTGACATCTCTGGACGAACAAACGGAAATTTTCACAGCACAGGGCCAAAAAACATCAAAAAACGTCAAGTCAAAAAATAAGCGTATAGGAAAATGTCAATGACACAATCAGAATCAATCAGAATAAACTAGGTAAACAAAGAAGATACGTTCATGGCGTTCATTTTTTGCCGTGTTGCCACGCCATGAAAACTGAAACTTGGCATTAGCTTCCCCTAGAGGCTGCGCATGGCTGCGCCCTGCCTAAGTCTAAGAAGATCTCCTTTGTCAGGCAACCGAGCTCATTCCTTGCGAACGTTGGGAGGTGATCAAAGCTGCTTAAATGGAGATATCATCAACCCTGCAACCCTGCAACCCTGCAACCGTGCAAGCAGAAATTCATCAAACTGAGGCGTATCACATGGTTAAACAATGTGAAAAAACTGTGGGGTATGTAGAAAAGATCCCAAGAAATTCGCGGCTTCCGCAGCTGATGGTCTGGACCATCCCAAGAAGAAAGGGATGTGTCAGGTCAAGCACATCTTTTCCACATTAAAAATGTGAGAACCCCACTGGAATCCAAAGGTCTCCGCATGTTTCCCCAGAAATCCAAAGGTCTCCGCAGGTTTTTTCAAATCCACCACTTCGATGTTGGGGATTTCTCAGCCTGCGCTAGATTACCAGAGTAGTTGTCCCAGCTTTTTGCACAAATGTACCAACAATCACCATTGAATCATAGTTAATACTAGTCAATCTCTTGTTAAATCACCAATAAATCACTCTTATATAATATAGTTGTAATCATATTAACCCATCACCCATAAATCACCATTCAATCACATGGCCAATCTTAGATACCCTGCAAAAAATAAATTCTTAGATGGTTAGTAGATAATCCCATTCATACCTCGATTCGCACAGCACGTCACGCTGAACACTCTCATCCCTAGCCGTCTTCGCGGGACTGAGAGCTGAAATGCACCAAATTGAAAAGAAACGTTTATAGATCATCTTATATGCCTTGAATCATACCAAAAGACTAAAGAATTAGTTTCTCCCCACCTAAGATTAACCATTCAATCAGTGCATGAATCCACCATTCAATCACAGTTCATCATAGTTAATAATAGTCAATTTCCCATTAAATCAACATTAATTCACCATTAGTCTGCATGAATCATAGTTGATCATCATTAGTCAATAATCAAAATCACTATGAAAATCACCATTTCTCATCAGTCCATAAATCCACGCTTCCCACCCAAAGTTCCCAGTTCCCACCGACCGTCACCAAGGCACTGCGCCAGGTTCAAGAACTTCAGGTCAGGGTGGTGGCAAATCACCTGATCCAACGTTCATGCTGAGCAAACATAGCGATCGATATCATATTATATTATATATACACATAATATGATATCATCTATGTATGTTTGCTATCTTAGACTATATGGGTTGGATTTTATATCTATATTGTTGTGTATTGTTGTTTGATCATATTAATGTTAGATTGTACCAATGTATGTATACTGTATATACATCTGTTTCACCGATTCACCCAAAATCAACATGTGGGGGGTTCTTACGTCATGGGGATCCCTCAGTCACCATGGTTGTTTCAAGACTGAAAAGAACTAACTTTGGATGATTTGGGGGTAGTTCACATTTTTGGAAACCCACATAAATGTATGTATACGGTTACGTAAAAACAACACTCACACACATATGTATATATAATTATATATATACACGTATATTATGTGGTGCCCCATAAGCTAAGTTGATTTAGGACCGGCTTCATTAGAGTTTGTGGCGACGACTATAGTTGAGTGGCTTCATAAACCGACTTATGACTACAAGCAAGGGGCAGCACCTTGTATGAAAGTCAAGTCCTATTGAAGTTTCTATCTTTTCGGGGGTTGCTATAAGTTTGGCTATCTGGTGTTTTTTAGGGACAAGTAGGTTGGTGCACTTACATATCTAGGGTAAGTTGTAATTACGTATATACAACCTACTTACGGTGGGTTAGTTACACACATGGCCAAATGACATGCTGGCGATGTAGTGAAGGCAGCTACTCTTAGCAGTTCAAGGCCAAAGGCCCCAAAGAGATACAAAAGTGAAACATCATCACTGGTTGGTGGTTTCAGCCCCTCCGAAAGATATTAGTCAGTTGGGCTGATTCTTCCCAATGGAAAAATAAAAAATGTTCCAAACCACCAACCAAATCAAAATAATACCCTCCTGTGAACATATTGAACAATGTAGAGTTTACCCAGTCACTTCCACATCTTTTTGGAGCTGAAAGCACCCCAGTTCCCCCAGTTGTAGGGCTTCGATGTTCCATCGTTTTTTCGGGGCATATCTTAGAGACCTCACAACCAACCCAAATGATGTACAGAAAAGGGCCACCTGGGCCAAGTGTTTTCGGAATTCTCCTCCAACCAACATAGATGTGAAAAAATGCGCCATGTATCTGGGTAAATTATATTAATTCACTAACGTGAAATGGGGCTCCACAAGACTTTTATCAGCACTCCCCCAAGCTGCGCAAAGCGAGGACTGTCTTGCCTAAGCTGTGCTTGTCCTTTGAAGCGGTGAAACACGTGAAATAGGGCCATATTGGGATAGTTCCGCTCATATCTATGTGAATTTATCTGAAGCTATTTGAATCACGATTCAGGCAACAACCGGATATCCAGTGATCTTCATAAATCTGATCCACTAACCTGAAATCGGGATTACATCCCCATTCACCAGCATTCAAGTGACATCCCGACGTGAGGTCGCAACTTTAGTTCATCCAGATTATTCGCATGATGACACAAAAAAACATTTAAAAACCTCTGTTAAACCATGAAATTCCCATTATATTCCCGTCCTCCCCATACTGAACACTCACAAAAACCCATCGTTTAGAAAGGGATTTGGGGCCACAAAAAGGAGTTGTTCAAACATCTGGGGGATGGGATTATTCCCATGAGATTTTCGTGATACCACTAAGTCACTAAGAAAATCCCCATGAGACCATGACATTCCCATACTATTCTGATCAACAAATCCATGATCTGTTTCCTATGCAATTCAGGAGACGTTCAAACTGAAGTCTCATCTTGGCAGCTCTCGCTGCTGACCTTCTCGACGTCGGATCTTGGGTGGCGCAGCTGAGCTTGTCCTTGAAGAAATGGGGTGAGCACTTGGTTCAGGGAGGCCGCCAAATCTCGGGTATGGTGTGATAGAGCTTCTTGCATCTCGTTTCGAGTCATCGGACTTGCCGCTGCACTGATTACACCGCAGCACGGCTCGTAGTCGGTTGTGCTTTGCTCTTCTTGCTGGTGGGCGTGGAATTGTCCGGACCATATGGAGTGTAGTCCAGCTTTGCCCTGCACGCCACACACTTCGTCCAGGTGCCGTACTGGTTGGATCCGTTCACTGACCATCGCCAAGCCATTGCCTCGCCCCGGTATCATGTTGATACCGTTGATACCCACTTGTTTTGTCTCTTTCTGCTTGCCTGTTGTGCACGCTTCCCAGAAAGTTGAAAAAGTCCTCCTCGTCTCTGTTCGATCTTCTACAGCTGTCTCTGGCCTGTTCATCATCTGCCATTAAGTCACTATCAATCTGGGATATCATTATACCGTATGGTAGGTCATCCACTATGATACCCACTAAATCATTATTAATCTAGATTAATAGGCTTCTAATCATAGTTAATCGCCTTTTTTAATCAGCATTCACCATGGATATTCCCATGAGTTTTTCCCTTCAGTTATAACCATTAAATCCCCAACATAAAACCCCATGAAAAATCACATTGGATTTCATTAAGTTGGTTGGTTATATTCCATTAACATCCATTAATCATTAAATCCACAAGAAATGAAGACTAAATTGACGTCCCAGAATATGTTCACTGACTATATTCGCATCATTTCCCAAAAAAATCACCATCAGCGGCTTAAATCACCAGTGAATCACCATGTAATCATGATTAATCATAACGAACCTCCTATTAAATCACTATCAATCTTGATTTCAAGAATTGCAATCATAACCATAGTTCATCATAGCTACTCATAGTGAATCTCCCATGAAATCACCAGCAAAATTCACCATTAATCTGGATCAATCATAGTTAATCATAATTAGTCAATAATCCAAATCCCTATTAAATCACTATTAATCTGGATTACCCTCTGGTAAACTAACATAACTATGGAAAATCGCCATTTTCAATGGGTAAATCCACTATAAATGGCCATTTTCAGTAGCTATGTTAAATTATCAGAGGGTAATCACTATTCATCATAATGAACCTCCCATTTTTATCACCATGAAACCATGAAAAAATCTTCCCGTTCCATCACCTCTGCCCAGCGCCGGGCCCCCAACTCACCTCGTTTTGTCACCAGTGAACCGTCGATGAGGATTTAAGCCATGAATCACGCGTCGTAAAAATTTGGTTTTAATGGTGAATTAAGGATGATTTAATGGGCTAAATGGTGGGAAAAATGATTTAACAATAGATTGATTTTAAATGATTGTTTCAATTGTGTCATGTGATTTTAAATCATGTATATAATTTGTTTTAGCAATATATGCAACGCATCAGTGGATTGTTCAAGGGCAAATCGACCTTTGAAAAAATGTTCTTTCCTATGAAATATGTGGATGTTTTCTGACCAAGCAAAATCTGAAACCAACTCTGAGAAACAAGACAATTGGATGAACTCCAACTTGCATATCAACCAACAGTGAAAGGACCTGAAAGGACCTGAAAGGTATACGCAAAAAAAACATTTGGTATGGAAAGCGATGTAAAAAATGGTTCCGTTGGGATTCCGAACAACAATTTGATGGAAAAAATTGTAAGTGATGACTATTGTTCTGAATCAGTCACCATCTCTGACATGATCCTTCTCATCCCAAAAAATAAAGTGTCTTTTTTGTTCACCCAGTTTGGCTTGTTAGTTGCTCAGATTTCTTCGGATGCACGCCTTCAAAGAAAATGCTTGCGATTTCGTTTCCACAGTTTGGCTTGCCTCGGCATCCTTCGCCTAAGGTCATAAAATCAAATAGTCAAATACATGTTTTTGCTCGTTTCAATCAATCAAATCCCAGTTCGTCTTTGTTAGATTACAATGTTTCTAAATTCTCACAAAAATCACCATTCAGTGCGTTGCTTTGTGCTGGTTGGTGTTTTTGGGGATTGCCTAGTGGATTGTGATACTCCCCAAAATATTGGTTAGTCTAACCCCCATACTAATCATCAACCAGCCATCAATTCTCAGCTATATCCACTTATACCCGCATAATTTGATGGTTGGAATTCCATTTTAGCGACGGACATATACATACTTAGAACATCATTTTTCCAAAATATCGTAACTTTTTCTTAGAACATTAAAACGCCTATACTTAGAACATCAAAACTGTTCTAAGTACTCACTTAGAACATAGTAAAAAACCATATACTTAGAACATTTCCTTTGATTTTTGCATACTTAGAACATTAAAAATACATACACTTAGAACATTTCCAGTTACTTTGGTAAATCTGCATATATACACACACATACCTTGGTGAACACCATACTTAGAACACTTTCTCCCCTCACTGCTGCAGAAAAGCACAATATACCTTTTCTTCGGGAACAATATCCCAAGCTGTCTTTGCTGCAATGGGAAGGTCTCTAGTAATTTGTGGGTTTTCTACAGGGGATAGTCAAAAAACATAGGTTTCAATACTAAAATGAACCAAAATGGATTATATATAGTATAGTATGATGTATTAATATAAGACTGACGCTGGAGATTGCCCCTAGCCTATTGGTTTATAAATATATATATATATATATATCATTGACGGACTTGCACTTCTAACATATATATATATATATATATGTATGGTTCCCATTGGTCCCCACTGGGATGTTCTAAGTATAGGTCTGAAATGTTCTAAGTATAGGTTTTGGGTATGTTCTAAGTACTGATTATAATCCCATACTTAGAACATCCTCGCCGTGTAGGTTTCCATTTTTTT
>Ga0126342_10000959_pt1 | contig 37125 bp, 37 predicted proteins | sample Cyp1metagenome_FD_92528 | JGI IMG/M metagenome (GOLD analysis project Ga0126342, IMG submission 92528) | Coral microbial communities from Lord Howe Island, Old Settlement Bay, Australia - Cyphastrea 1 metagenome | ecosystem: Host-associated > Invertebrates > Cnidaria > Coral ... | reverse complement strand
GTTGAGGTCCGGCAGAGAACACTGTGGATCGCGGGTCGCAGTTGAGCAAGGACGACGAGGACGACGAGGACGACGAGGACGACGAGGACGACGAGGAGGACGAGGAGGAGGAGGAGAGGAGGAGGAGGAGGAGGAGGAGAAGGAGGAGGAGGAGAAGGAGGAGGAGGAGGAGGCAACTGACATAAAATCTAACAACCCTCACCTGGCAGGTGGGGAATCAACAAATACTTTTGGGGGAGAGGAAAATTTCTTTGTGTAAAAGTTGTTCTTTGCAAAGGTTTCCGTGTAAAAGTTTCTGCGTGTGAAAGCGTCTGTGTAAAGGCGTCTGTGCGTAAAGGCTGCGTTGTGCAAAAGCATCTTTGCATAAAGCATCGGTGTGTAAAAGTTTCTGTGTAAAAACTCCTTTGCGCGAAAGCTTCTGTGTGTAAAGGCTTCTGTGTGTAAAAGCTTCTCTGTGCACAAACCTCTCTGTGTAAGAGCATGTGCGCATAAAAGCCGCTCTGTGCAAAGGCTTCTGTGCGTAACGTTGTCTGTTTGTAGAAGCGTATCTGTGTAAAATGCGTCACCACACCACCCTTCAAAAAAACATGAAACAAAAAAACAAACTCAAATGCTTGCTGTCATTACTGTTGTTGATGATGATGGTGATGCGCGCAGGGCCCTAAAAGGCGTCAGTTTGGCTGCGTTTATAACCCAAGTTTTGAATGCCTTCGGGACAAAATACACCGTAAATGTAAATATCGGTGTTTTTGGTGCCTCGTCGCAAGCCAAAAAGGTTGGTAGCAAAAACCACGGTATTTAAAATATTTTTTGGACAGCACCTAGCAAAACCACTGTTATTTACCCAGTTTTCATCATGTTGCAAGAAGTACTTTTTTGCATGCGAAAGGGGGGGTGAGGGGGGTCCCAAAATGAACAGCAACCTCCTGAATAATCAGGCAACAAGGCTGGCCACCCTCCCCTTTACTTCGTAAAGTAAAACTCAAGGTCAGGTAGCCACACTGGAGCTACGTTTTGCGATCAGCCACAGCAAAAAGCACGAAATGTTGGTACAATTTGGTACCCACACCGATACTCCCATTTCCAATGGTTCATCAATGTTTAACAATGTTTATCACCACCATTTCAGAACCAGCTTATATCAGTTCATATCATGGGGCATCCTATGGCATCCCCAGATCCGGATCGGCCTTATCTGCAGGAACACCCTCAGCATCGATCGCCAAAAGGAAGTCCTCCCCTGTTGACTCCGCACGCTTGGCCAGCAAAGCAGCGGTCGCCGCAACCCCGCTCCTGGCTGTGGACAGCCATGGAATAGCGACGGAAATGATCATTCTAGGGCTGATGTCAATATATTACTTATATATAATATATGTTATAATACATTTCTAACATTATACAGGTTATCCGCTCTGCCCCTCTTTGACATTTATCAATCTGGGTCTATGACACCTTGTCAACAGATTTCATACCCTTTTGGAATCCTCTCGCTGGAAAGCGGTCTGCCATCGGTGCAAAGAAACAACGAAACAACGCCACAGTCAGGCTGGCTCCTTCCACTGCGACCCAGTTGGCCTGACAAGTGCTGAAACCATATACCAGTGATTTATAGTGATTTACGATTTGCCTTGTGGATTCCACGTGGTACAACAATGAAGATCAACGAAACAAAGTGATTACAGAGCTAGCTGATGCTATGGGCTGGCAAATCTAAAACATGATTCCAGATGATGGCAAATGATCGAATGACTATTAGGAGGAACTTGAACAAATGAAATTGAATGAAATTGGTAGGTTTAAATGCTGTCATAAACTCTTGGCCAGAACCACAGAAGCGTGAGGCCTTGCCGTGAGCGGTGCAACTCCAACTTCAAACGCCCCCCGAAGGAAGGCGCCTGAGCGGTGGCAGTGAACGTTGCAAAAACGTGTAGAGACTTGGGTGTGTCAGATGCTTACCCCATACAGCTAAAACATGCTAAGAATATAGGAAGCTGACGGAAAGTGATGATGCATTAAGGATTGATTTGGGGTATACCGTCAAACCCATGTGGATCGTTGGTAGGAGTAAAAACACGGATCCTATTTTGTGGAACCCTCTGCTGGGATCTTGTGGAGAGGCGAACATGCTTCCCCAGCCACTGAGGTAGGTGCTGGCTGTGAAGGCGCTGATAGAACGATGACTCGGCAGTTGCTGACTGTCGAGCTATGACAAACTCATCTGGTGATTTGAGTATCTTGAAAACACAATGCAGTTGCCGAATCAACCAATGTTGCAAATCAGGAACAGGACTCCATTTCTCCACAAGCTCTTTATGTGAGTCTGTCCGAACCCCCGCCGTCACACAAGGTGCCAGAGCATGGTCCCCTTGTGCGGAGACGGTTCAATGCATCGGAGTTTGCAACATTGCGTTAAGCTTCCCCCGAGAGAGCAGTCAACTGTATTCCCGGATGGAACCCAACGACCCAACTTGGTCCTGCCGCCCAAACCCAGACCCCCGGGAACATTTCCCAGTGCGAACCTCCATCATTTTTCTAAAAACGTGTGTTGTCAGCATTTCGCTGGGTTTGCCAAGTTCCCCATGTTGGGTACGTGTTGGACCCAACGGCCAAGTTGCTTAGATTGGGCCAGGTAGGCCCATGTTCAGCCCACATACCCAGCATACTCCTCAACTTCTAAGGCCTTTCCCCCAACGTGGTGCGGGCGTTCGTCGCGACATGAATTCGACATCCCAAAATTTCATGGTTGACATTGGCTATTGGTTGATCATCATTTTGAACTTAGAGTTGTTAGTTTTGTCACATCCCAAGCAAGCCGAGAACATTAAGCCCCAGACCCTCATCGATTGGTGCATCTTGTGCGCGCGCAGCTGAAAAGAAGGAGGCAGTTGAGCGCACCAAATTCAGTGCAGCTACAGCCTGGTGGCAGCCATGATTCGGGGTCCAAATATTGGAAACCTGTGGAACCACCCAAAAACCACACTCATCCACACTTTTTCAGTCTCCAAATGATTCCAAATATATCCAAGGCAGACAGGAAGAGTCCTTGGGGTCTTCCAATGTCTTCCTTGGGGTCTTTCACGGGTTTCACAGCTTTGGGGCCGGTATGGGGAAACACGTCGACATTTTTAGATCCTCTATGGACATGACAACATGCCTCCCAAGCAGCTGCTTCTGCCGACGTGGTATTGGCATCAGCTTCACCTGGCAATCGAGGTACAACTGAGTAGATGGCTAGCATGGGATGGTTGACGATGGTTAAAGTATGTTAAAGTGAAATGACATGGATGTTCTAATGATATCTAATGATGTTCTCAACCAAACATTCATCTCAAACAATCGCCTTTCAGGCCTTGCAGGTAGCACATGGCTAGTGTGCTCCAAACAGCAATTCTGAAAGGTCGTTCCGCACATGACATTTGTTGCGGTGCCGCCCCGCCTGCTCCGTTCTCGGCGGGATCTGGACCTATCATGCCCCTATCATGCCCCTATCATGCACCACTTTGTCAGGTCCAAGGCTCTGCGCCTTTCTTTTCGACAATCATTTTGATGTATTTCCATACCTTCTTTGTCTTTCACACCTTGTTGTAAGGCCTTGCAGTAAATGCTTCCTCGAGGAACAACAGCATCAAGACACAACAAGTAGAGACTCGTTGGACATGGCCCTCAGGCGTCGAACGAAGAGCCTTCTTCAAAGAACTCCTTTGGAATGGAGATCATGCTGCTTAGCCTGAAGTGCTGAAAGATCGGTCAGGCTGCCAGAGAATTGCGGGAATTTGCCCCAAAGTGACCGTTGTCGAATTAGATGTATCATATTTACATTATTTTACATTCTATATACATATCTTGATTTGGAGTCATGCCTGTTCAAGCTTGCTTGCTGCTGTCTACAACATCTGTCGTGACTCTGGCCATTGCTACAAATGCATACTTGCTGCAGCACCAACGGACCTCTATCTTGCTATTGTCAGGTGAATATTGCAACCTACCTACCTTTAACCTTTCACGGTTTCATACACCTGGTACACCCAGGGTCATCTCCTGGAAAAACAATTCAGAACAGGAACACGGAGCCAACAAGGCATGGTTTTGGATTGTTTCGGCTGCACCTTGCGGTGACTTTGAGAATTACTTTTGAATAGTTTCTTAAAACTGAGCATATTATATTTATATTCCTATTTATTCCTTCATCTTTTGGAAAACACTCCAGTCCACAATCCCTTCACCTCCCCATCCCATAAACCTTTTTAGCTCGTCTGGGGTCTCTTTGGTGAAGACCGTCTCAAGCCTCAGGCCATGCGATGAAATGGGTATTGGTCAAATGGTCAAAACACGGGTAACCTGGGTTTTAAGCTAATTTTGCTGGCATATCAATGGATGCTCACCATGTTCATGCCCAATAAGATGGTCCTATAGCTGTTGACCCATGCCTAAATATGTTGACTCAGGGCTTCACTGCTTGTCAGCAACTTCTTGCCACTGACCCTGCAAAGAAAAGGGGTAGGATATGTGCTTGTCCAGTGCAATTCCTGTGCAAATACTTTAAACATCTTTGAACATTGGCATCCAAGTATGTTCCACCGCATCACTGAGACTTATAACCATCAGTAATCAAACAATCACAAAACATGTATGGACTGTATGGGCAATGGATTGTAATGGAATATGTGAAGTACAAACATGTCAAACATGCTACACAAACAGGAGCACGAGGCTCCTTCCAACTCAACTCATCTGCATTCTGGTCCACAGCAGTTGGAGCTCTTCATAGCTCTTCTAATACCGTGCCTCATAGGTTCGGAGGATGGTCTCCCGAGCCTGCTGTCAATGTCCCAACAGTTGGATAAGATCTTGAGGCCCCCCAAAGTTTTTGCATGACTCAATGACTCTGGATTCCCTGTTTCACGAATGTTTCAGAGCTTCAGGGCTGCTCCAAATCCGAAAGCATTGCGTTTTTTTTGAGCGAGCTGTTCGGTTCACTTTAGAATGTTTGACCTCGAATTTCTTTTCTGATAAGTCATAGTTTGATTTCATTTTGCTGCTACTCTAGTATGAATCTTTTAAAACAAATTGACCCCAAACAGCGTGGGGGGGTAGGAAGTATAGATACAAACAACTGTAGAAGCTATGGAACAGTAACGGATAAGGTTTGACATTATCGCAATTGCAGCAGCAAGACCTTGCCTTGTTTTGGCATTAAAAAAACATTATGTAAAAAAAAACATTATGTCTATTCATCAAGACCTCATACCAAAACCTCATACCAGGCCATCGAAGAGAAGTGCAAAAGAGATCTCACAAGATCTTCGTACAAGAGCTTCCTATGAGCATCCCAGAAGAACGTTCAGACACATTCAGACACCAATGCATAACATCTTAGTCTTCAGGATCTTAATGCAAGGACCTCTTGGGGAGATTTTCAGCAGGGTCTCCACAGGGTCGTCTCACAACCCCTAAGACCCTACGATAATCGCACAAGATCGTCATAAAAGGACCTGCTGCTGCTGGAGAGGATCTTACAAGATCTTGAGACAAGAACCTCCCAAGAGCATCCCAGAAGAGCTTTCATACAAGCACCTCTAATACATGGCGTCTGCAAGATCTTCATGCAAGGACCTCTTTGGGAGGATCTTATCAGGTTCGCAACAGGTCTTCTGACAAGGATGTGTACGAGATGATGCAAGAACGTCTTAGAGAGGACCTCACAAGGAGAAGATGTCAGCAGGATCTTCACAAGATCTTCTCAGAAAGACCTGTGCAAGATCATGCAAAGACCTCTGAGAGGATTTCATCAGGGTCTTCACAAGAATTCTCACAAGCACCTCTACAAGACCTTGTCAAGACCTTCATATATGATGCACCATGAAACCCTTGCAAGAGCGTCTTAGAAGGACATTGCAGAGAACTCATAAGATCTCTTTACCAAGATCCAAGAAAATTTGCTAAAATCAGCACCGCGCCACAACGAGAGCGATCCGACACGCACAAAGTGCCGAGATGCATCTAAATGCTGAGAAATGTTGAGAACCACTGACCTGTGTTGAAAATGTCAAATTCAACATCAACAGCAAATATGTGTCAAGTCGGGTCCTCGGCGACCAACTCCACCACAAAAGGTGATGGTGCCTCGGGGGCCCAATCACCCATGATTGGATAACATTTGGATAGTTGTGGTTATGCTAGCTTCATGGATGTTCATGGATGATGATCAGAAAACTCCGGGCACAGTCACAGGAAATCATTCAACTCACATGATGTTAAAACCCATGAGAGATAATATCTGAGGTCTCGACAATATCAGCAGTGCCAGTGAATTGCCCAGAGATGGAGAGTTCCTATGGCACCAGTGTCGCTCGGATACATACAGCCAAACGCTACTGGAACGATGCCAATCTTCCGCTCCACTTGGACCTCTACCTACAGACGCATCTCCAAAAACGGATCATCTACATTAGTCATTAGTCAATTGAATTTAAATCATTTGGGTGTTGATCAAAATGAACGTATCTGGGGCAGCTTCAATCGCCTATCCATCGCGACGCAGGGTTTTACCATCACAGATGTTGAAACATACATGTTCGTTCAAAATTCTTAGGCTTACGTTTACGATCGGTTCCCATTTGATTATTACCAGATACTACCTGGCACGCGCCGGGGCGGAAGTTTCGAAAATAGGACATGGCTATAGGAAATCAATGGCCTATAAGATCGTTTTTGAGATGCAGAAACCATGAGCGGTTGAAGTTGCGCGGCGCATCAACGAATGGAGAAATTTGGTTGAGATGCCAATGAAATGATGTGAAAGAATCCCTTCACAACTGAATGAACGAATCAATGTACCAATGAACCGATGAACCAATAAAGCAATGACTCAAGGAATTCATGAATGAACCAACGAAGCAGCGAAGCAATGACTCAATGAATCAACCAACCAGTGAGCGAATAAATCAGTGAATCAATGAATCGATGACTCGGTGAATCAGTAAGACAATGAATCAACGATTCAGTGAAACAATGAACAAATGAATCAATTTATGAATGATTTGTGAGCCGATGAGCCAATGCAGTGAAGCAGCGCACCAATGAATGACTGAAGGAGTGAGTTGATGAACCAATGAATCAGCAATGATGCAGTGCAATGAACCGATGAATCAATTTATGAAAGGATGATTCAGCGAATCAATGACCCAGTTATTCGGTGATGCAGTGAATCAATGAACCAATGCACGGGCGAAATAGTGAGCCGATACATCGATGAATCAATGACTGAATGAATGAGTGAACCGATGAACCAATGAATCAGGGAACCAATGAACCACTAATTCAGTAAATCAATGAGTCAATGAACCAATGAACTAGTGAGCCAATGAGTTAGTGAATCCATGAGTCAATTCTATATCAATGGACCACTGAATGAAGGGATGGATTGATGGATGAATGAACGGATGGATGGGCGAGCTACTTTCTTTGTTGAGCTGCTTCTTCACTGAGCGATCTCTTCGCTGAGGCACCTCTTCTTTCAGCTACTTGTTCTCTGAGTAGCCACTTTTCTGGACTACTTCTGCTCTGAGCTGCTTCCCAGCTAGCTCTTTTGAAGCTTCTGCCACCCAATTATTCTTCTCTTCACGCAGCTGTTACAATGCATTTAGCAGTCCCCAGCTGCAATCCCGCATAGCACAAGAGTATCACTATATATATAGTCAAGAACTACCTTTCGCGCAGCTGTTACAATGCGTTTGGCAACCTCCAGCTACAATCCCACTTCACTCATGCTTTGCTGCGCACAGCCGTGTCAATGCGTTTTGTCACAGCCAGTTGCAAACGCGCATAGCAGTAGCAGTAGCGTCGCACCAAGTCGACCAACCTTCGCACAGCGCTGACAATGGGGACAGCTCCGCGCCACTCCGAACATGGCGATCCTTTTTTTTTCGAGCTCTTTCCGGCCTCAGCTTCTAAAGGTATCCAAAAATGATCCGAACGCCTAAATTTTTGACATTTTGAAGACAGTCCTGTGCACTTTTTGTCGACAGATCGAGCCCCACAACCGCAGAAACAGAGACCCTCCTTCGGCGCCCCCACGAGCCACATTACCCGAAAAAGCACAGGGTGTCGCGCCCGTTTGTGTTTTCACCTGTGAATTCACGCGCTTCTGAACTGCTACACTTCCCAACTACTTGATGATGGGGAATGCTAATCATGACAATCGTCCGTAACTTGGAAGTTTTCTATAACTAAACTTCCTTTGACAAAATGTGTAATACTCAGATGACTCAGATGTAATCTGTTTCTCCAGAGGGTCATGTCACGACAATGTCGGACCATCGGACAGATTCCGTCCATGAACTGCCGAAGTCCTCCAGGGCCCTGTGCAAATTCGTCAAAGGCGGCAACTGATCTACCACCACCTCCCGGAGTGGTTCGGTTTGACACAGTTGGAAGGTTGATTATGTTGGTTGAGGAAAGGGGAATTCACTGGAAAATCTGGAAAACATACGTAGGCACATCTCAAACTGTGACAAACTGTGAGATGAAATCATTTCCAAGATGGTCTGCTTTGAAAGAAAATCTCAGAGGTGGAATGAGTCAAAACTTTGAGACAACTCACGACATATCTAGACGCTGCCCAAAAAACGACAGTTTGTGACCCTTTAGGGTCTCAAAATCTGGATGGGCCGAAGGTGGCTATGGGGTATCTTTGCAATCGACAAAGTGGGATAGTATGTTTAGCCACGGCAGATGTTTCAATCGCAACTGTTCCAACTTCGGATTAAAACCTCCTCCAGGCCAACACAGGCACTTGTCAACTTGTTAGCCATCAGAACTTCAAATCTTTTAGTTGAACTGCCAAACCTCCTACCATCTCCAGAATAAAGAGACAGTGAAAAGAGTATAAAAAGAGAAGTATGACAATAGCCTCATTGATATATCTCCGCAGTCTCAGCAGGTTCTCTCTTCGGAAGGACGACAGGTCGTATCTTGCTCGGCACCTTGCAGGCATGAACATTGCAGAACTGGATGGGAAAATGATGGAAAATGAATCAGGCAGGTCGGCGAAACTTCTTGTGTCCTGATCTTGATGAATCATTGTGCACTTACAAGTAAAGACTGCTTCATAGGACGTTGAGCATAGATGCGTTCAATATTCTTAAGATTCTTAAGGTAAAAGGAACAATACATCTTAGATTCCGAAAATTCATGGACAGCAAAACAGGCCAGTAGCACTCAGGGTCCATGACGAGGTTATAGATGGATAGCCATACCTGAAGCAACGGCGTTGGCAGGGAGCTTCAACGTTCCTACTGCATCAGTTGGCGTTCCGCTATACAAGATTCTCAAATTAAATGTAGAATCTAGAACTGAGAAAAAGATGGATTTGTTTGAGTAGAAAAGAATAGAAAAGAAGCATTGGGTGCATTGACTCTTGCTTCAGCTTGGGAGAACAGCGTGAGATCTGTGGCTCGCCGGCATCATTGACATTGTAACTATTGTAAATGTAATTTCTAATGTTAAGTGTGCTTGCTGGTTCCCGTGGCACCCAGGACATGACAGGCCTGAGAATGAAGCTTGGGCAAACGCCCTTCATCATCTGCCTCGACACACGAATGGACTCTGAGGGATGCATGACGGAAGCAAACAAGCCTGCTGGCAATGGAGATGTTTCACCAATGACCCAAGGTCCAGGACACTACTGCACAATGAAATATAATGAAAGGATATGTAGAGTCCAGAAAGATGTTGAAGCCTCTGCAAAGATGTGGGAATGATGTGTGACTGTATATTGAAAAACCATGAAAACATTTGAACACACATATATTAGAAGCGATTGCCCATCACCAAGTCCAATGGTGTGGGCACAAGCTGTCCTCGACAACTTGCCACTTGTGCTCTTCGAACTTCTCAATGCGTCCATTGATGCCTCAAGATCTGGCAATCAACACCAGGGGGGTAGTGAGGAGGAAGGCACAAAGGTGGGGTGTCAAAGGCCTGGTTTCATGATAAAAATGGGCGTCTGATGGCGGCTGCAAAATTATGGCTCCACCACATCCAATAACTGGGATTAGCACACCTAGCTGTCAGCGAGTAAATGCTGTTTTAAAGTTAAATGCAGGCTCAGTGACGATTTCGTCTCACCCAGGGAGCCTGCAAATGCTGTTCTCAAACTTGCCAGACTGGATCAGACTGGCTCAGACTGTTGGTGACCCGGCCTTCTCCATGAGAGGAACGAGCAGAAGGAGAATCTGAGTGATAAAGGCTGCTGAAAAGTCCCTCTCGTAGCTGGATTGTGATTGAAACATATTGAAGCGCACCCATGACTCAGCATGCTTCAGCTATTTTCAGCTCAGGAATTCCTTTGTGAGTGCATGGTTAATATAATCAATACATGTCCGTCAAACCTCAAGCGATATGGCCAATTCGAAGTCTTATTAGCCTCTTTCATACAGAACCACGAATTGGAGCAACGGTGAAAACAACTACAGTCCTGGAGTGACACGAGTGCTTCGAAAAATCAAAGAAGGAAGTCGAAGGAAGTGGTAAGGGCCCGGCATCATGGGTCTCTAGCATCCTTGTGGTCACTGCCAATGGCACCGCTACCCGGTGGTCCGTGAGGAACCGAATGATGGAGATGACGCACATGCAAATCTGACCAGGCAATCTTTGACACAGCAAGCTCTGGAGAAGGCACCTACTAGTACAATCCTTTGGAAAGATTTGGAAAGTATCTGAAAGTCAAGACTAGTCAAGACATGTCAAGACTACCATTCTATCTCGAATTCAACATGGCAGCGACATGGCAATCATATGATGTTGCAACATGTTGCAGCCAGTGCCTGCAGTACCTACCCAGCGACTGTGGTGGCAGTGGTTCTGAACAGCGATAGCCTGGAATTCACTTTCAACGAATTGTTCATCCAGCATCCTGACATTGTCCCACTCTGTGCACTCCTGCCAGTGACAATGCTGGGTCAAATGGCATGGATGACATGCGTGAGTTTGTTTTGCGTGTATCCTCACAAGACGCCCGGTCCGAATCAAGAAGAATAGTGTTTGAGGTCCAAAGGAAAGACACATATCATATATGGCTATGGCCTGGTACCCTAGGTACCCTAAAACAGCTGGTTAATAGATGGTTATTCCACCAATTATGGTAATAATTCTGTCTCACCCATAACATAAAAAAAAAATGAATAAATAAATATGTATATATATATTATAATTACTAGGTTTTGACCCATCCCCATGTCATTGAAGAAATCTATCACATTCTAGCACTGTGAAAAAAATCTGTGCTATTCTCCTAGCCAACTTCCCACGCCTTCGCGGAGGCCACTTGTCTCACCAGCTCATCATTAGGAGTAGCCACCAGATATCTCAACGGCAGCGGTGATGGACGAGAAGACGGCAGTGGTACTGCCTAACTGTCTAAGGACAACAGGATTCTTGCAAACATATACAAACATAGAGAAAAATACGGGAAGCTGAAACAGCCAAAACATGCCAAAACACAAGAGAATAGCTACAACCATCTGCATGGTACTTCATGGTACCCATGAAAAACTTGCGATAAACCATCAATTGGAGAAACAGAAACATGATAAACACCACCCGGACGCAGCATCCCACCGACTTCCCAAAAATTATCCCCCACCTAGGACGCACATTTCATTGAAACCCATTGACTTTCACAACTTAGAGTAGAACTGCCATTTACACCCAACTTGGTAGTAGAGCTGAAAAGCCAAATGATGGTGTGTTTCACAGCAGCGCTTCCACGCTGTATCCGCGGCAGGGGGATTAGCATCAATCCACATCAGAACCGCACGGCGGCACATGTTAAAAAGATCTTGGGTTTCTAGATGGTTCTCCCCTGTCGACCCATCTCTGACCCTTCCAACCGCTTGCTGTTCCAACCGCTTGCTGTCCCTGCCTGAGCTTTCGCACACAAAAGTCAACAAGATCGATGAGAGCATCACCTGCCTTGCGACGGGCGTTTGACATTCACTACTTGCACATCATCTTGTAACAAACTCCGGCAGAACTACGGAATGCATATCAAACCTAGCCAGAAAAGAAAATTTTGAGTCGCATGTGCAGTGTGTGCCTGTGTCCTGTGTGTGTAGTTCATATACAGTATGTATGTAGCAGAAATATGCGCAAAATTATGTTCTGAAAGTGTATGGAAATGAACACAAATTACATGGTGGTTTGCGAAAGCAGGATAAGGATGGAAAATCACAGACTATCTCTATCAAGAGAGTTGTGGCTCTCCTTGGGAAAATGGGTCAACGCAGTTGCTGCCTCTTCGCAACTTGTCCGGTGATAGAGGCACACCTCCAGCAGGTTCGCAACAGAGGCCTCTGCCAGTGCGGTCAAACGAGGAGAGACTACGGTATCAGTCCTTCATTCAATAGTTTTCATTAGCATTTCAGAAGGCCATGAGTAGCTGATTTCCAGAAGGGTATTTGGATGATTCCTAATGGGCACAGCGTGATTTCAACAAGAATTTGAACAGGCATTTGAGTTCGAGTTTGAGCGAGGACACGTTTTATTGTTCAAGAATCGTGATTTCAGCATCCTTCCATATCCTTCCAATATCTTCCAATCATCCCTTTCGCATGTCCATATGAAGTTCCCTCCCCGGTACCCAACCTCGTGGTAGACCGGAATGTAGGTTCGAAGGGAGCTGAATTTTGCGATCTTGGCCTTCTGACAATTTACGCTCAGCATTACTCAGCTGCAAGGGACTCCGTTGTTTCAGGAAACTCCCAATATTTAATATATAATTGCATCCAAACTAGCACCAGGATATGCAAAGTGAGGATGTAAAGATCAGGTTGGCTTGACCAGCTCTTTGTTGTCTTAGTCATAATTCATAATCTTCAATGGATTCAAAAAGCCTCCGTTCATCTCCGTTCCAGGTGCATCTGGTAAAATCGGCCTTGAGCAGCGGCCAGATACGCTCTTTCCAGGCCTCGGTATACAAAAGTGAAACTGCCACCTCGATGGGGTCGGCCCTGAGCTCATGGCCTCGATGAGTATGAGATCAAAGATGAGTGTGGGCAACTGGCGCGTTTATGCACAGCATACAGGGCTGGTTTGCAGTCTGACAGTCTGCTCCAGGGTGCCCTCAGCAGAGCAGTGTTTTTCGCTACTGATAACTATAACTTAACCTTGATTTTGAATTTAAATTTAGTAGCAAGCAGCTTCGCCAAATCGATCTTTATAAGTGCACAAGATCTGGACTTTGACACTTTGAGGAATGCTTGGAATGCTTGGCACAGCAGAAGAAGATACCACCACATTCCACCCCAGTGCGCCTTTTCTTGGGTGTTGAACTGATCGACGACATACTCATCCAAGCCCTCTTTCGCCTAGCAGATCCAGCACGGATTTGGTGATGTGTCGAGTCGTGACACCTTGTGTTCAGAGCAATGTAGATCTTACATGATCTTACCAGGTTATACCAGGTTGCTCAATATCAAAACGGTTCAAAGATGTTTAAAGATGTTTAAAGCAGGCTTCGCTTCGATCCGCTTCGCCCATGGAGGTGTTGAGAACATCTACCTGATCCATCCGGATTTCAGCCATGCATTGCCATGCGGCCATGCCTGGTTGTGCGCCGTCCAATTCAATTTTTCCACCCGTTCATGCTGCGTCAGCCATCGCCTCGGAATCAGCCATGTGGTGGGTCACCAATGGACCCACACATTTGATCATTTCGAGATATTTTGAATATGTAACCATTCATTGTTCATCATTTTGGGGACATATAATTTCGAACCCTTGTCATATTTGTCATATTGACGCCTTCGTCGATCTTACTGTACCAAAGACTGCCAAACTGATCAACTTCATTTTTCTTGCTGTAGTTGTTTGGCTGTCCAACTTCTAATTTCTGGGGTTGGCACGGATCACCCACCTGTTCCAGTCTGAACTCCTGCATTGTGATCGCAACCCTGGTTGCAAGAACATGCAAAGCAAATGGGCTGCTTGAAGTCCACATTGATATGTTCGATGATTAGGAGACACCCATGCACACATAGAGACATTGATTTTCTTATGGTAATTATTGATAATTATTGATATATTATTGGTATATTATCAATATATTATTGATATATTATATTAGTGTCAAGATGTGTAAAACCCAGGTCAATATCTCATCTCATCACTGCAGTGGACGGACTGTCCTCTAAATCCTGGACGAAGTGCTCGACTTCGAAGGGAGTCAAGTCCTGGTGGCGGCCCTACAGACCCCAAATAGGAGATACTGGCCATTTGGATCCATTTGGGGACCGGGGAAGAATCTCAGTCTTGATATCTTACTCGTAATTTGTTAGGCATAAATTCTTGCGGATCTCTCGTGATATTGATTGGAATTCAGCCAATTCAGCGGATAAGCCCATATTAGTCCTGACATGTCCAGACCCTTCCACTAGGGAATTAAACACTGCACTCTGGACCATTCTGGACCCTTGTAATTGTGTGAGTTGTTGAGTTAGTAGACGCACTAGTGCCAGTGCTTCAGTGCCAATGCGTCCGCATCCGCAGCGTTGTGTCGAGTTCATGCCCATTCACCCTCCTCAAAGCAAGGAAGATCGTCAAAGTCTCCGGAGTCACCCGAGAATGAATTGGGAACCGATGGTGTCACCGTCGGTGGCACCGCCGGTGCTGGTGCTACCGCCACCGGTGCCTGAGTGTAGAAGAACGACGGGTGCAAGCAGTTGATATGAAGGTGTGCACAGTACCCGTGGAAACCTTCATCATCCTTCATCCATTTCTACATCTTTTCATTCGAGTCTGCAGTCTGCCTGATCAATATTATTGAAGCATAGATCACTTCCTTCCAACGGAATGGACCTTGAACCTCTTAAGCATGACAGAACTGCAACGTGTTCCAATGTTTTTGCCTCCTATCAGAAAAGGCCAAAGCCTGGCAGAGACCTCTGGCAGAGACCTCTGGCAGAGACCTCTGGCAGAGACCTCTTGCATCCTCTTGCAAGAATTGGTATATAATCTGTTGTAAATCCGTGCAAATCCCTTGGCAATATAGTACTAGGATAGTGTTATCTATTTATGCAATAGCATACTATAGCCCCCCCGGTGGCGACTGCTCCCATCGCTGACAGTTGAGGATTTCACGTCAGGAAATCCGACCTTCTCTACGGTCTCGCAACCGTCCAATCCATCCAGGCCATCCAAAGTGTCCAGACCATCCAAAGTGTCAAGGGCTGGCGCCAGGTTGGAGGCTGTCCCATCCCTTCATACGGCCTGAAAAAATTGCTAAAATATATTGGTGTACTATATCTTAGCTTCTGAAGACTTGAGAATAGGATAAAGCAAGTAACCGACAAGACTAAACACACAACAAATATCGTGGTTTCTGATTGACAAAGTCTTGATTCATCTTGAAACTTGATCAGAAGGCTAGCCAACAAATCCCAGGGTTCTGGGCTGAATACTGAAAACATCCAGCATGTTGCAGGAGTAGTTGTCATCAGTGATAAAGTGCAGACATCCTTTTTGATTGGAATCAAGGTTCCAGATCGAACTGAACCGCTTCCCTGGCCTCCCATCGGGTGCTGGAAAGGATCAAAAATTGCAGTTTCCAGATGTTTCCAGGTCTTAAGCTGATGTCATATGATGTCATAATGTCATAAAGGTATGATGCTCAGGCGGGAGAAACCTAAAAGGTGGCCCAAAACTGGATAGTTGGACAGAATTGACAGAATTGACCATGGAAATGTGGTCAAACTTGGATGGACATGTGGATCTAGCACAGTTGTATGGAAATGTTTCGTTCATGTGTTCTTTTCCATCCAATTGTGGTAAATCCCGCTGCACGTGGTCTAGGGCATTGTTGGACCTCGCTCAGTGGAACTCCAATTTTGTGCTCTTGTGCACAGTTTCTCCATTTCCACACCGTGTCATGTGGTCATACTCTCCTTCTCGAGCCATACCACATAGTAAAATGGACGCAAACATCATGACACATCATGACACATCATGACACCTTCATTTGTGAAAGCTTCATGTGGCGTTGTTTGTTTCAATGCTTCGCTTTGACATCAACGTCTTTCAAACTCCATGTTTGGACACAGCCTCCTAGGGCATGGTGTGGTGACCCACCAAGCTCTGTTTTTCCAGGGACTATGGGATCATCTGGGATAATTACTCTGCTCAACCGTGAACAATACGGTAACGACGGTAACGACGGTAACTGTATTCTCCCCACCTCGATCTTCGAGTCCTTGATTCGGACCAGCTGCTCCAATTTCTTGATTTTTTCAGTCATGATCCCAACCTGGTGCAGTGCCCAAGACTTTGTTGTTGCTTGAGGTATGACATGAAGCTGTGGAAACAAAAATAGGCTGATGATAGCTGATGTGTTGGTGGACTGTTCCATTCTTTCCAGTACTTGGTAGAATGTTGAAATCAGGATGCGTTGATATGCTTCACCTATACTGTTCTTAAAAGGGCCATGATGGCCATGCGGTCGACGGAGCGAGAATTCGTTGAGCTCTTACCGGCGACCGCCCTGAGTGGCTGACCATTTCGTGCAATTCAGCGATGGCTTGCTCCTACGGCCGACATCAAACAGGTAAGCATAGGTAAGCCACAAGCGGGTGGTGGGGATCAAGCCGTTCGAAGCATGTGAATGTGATGCTTTAGTGAACAATGATGGGGGAATAAATATGGGAAGAGTGAGCATGGAAAAGCAACAAACATAGTGAATAAAGTCACAAGATCAAAACAGCCGAATTTTGAGGATCTTGAATCCTGACAGTTGAGTTTGGCCATTCATTCTCCCACAGTGCTCTCAGGATTCTTAACAGCTCAAATCACCAACCAACATCAGGTTTTTTTTCCACTTTACCCAGGTGGAAGCGATTGCCCGTACAACATTGTACAAGCATCAGCGGGCAAAAGAAGGGCTGACCCAGCCTTCTCCAAAAGAAGTTCAGTGTCCACTTCCATTTGCATCCTGGGTATGGAGTGAGACCATGGTATGTGCAATGATTTTGCCCTAAGGGCACCAAAAATCAAGTATATCATAGTATATCAGTCAGTGGCTTTGCCGGAGCCTTAAGGCATTGTCAGCAGTTCCACTGGGATGTTTCACCAAATTCCAATGGATGATCATCACGCTCCCTCATTGAGATAGCAATTTTTGCCTGTACAGTACCGGTGTACCCGTGTACCCCCATTGTTGGACAATTGCATCTGCTTTCCTCGTTGGAAATACGATTCTGTTCAGAGGTCTGGCCAGAGCATTGTCAGACTTTGGACAAGATTCTACTTGGTGGTCAAGGAAACAGGGCAACAAACCCATGAGTCAAGTTGACCGATGGACCGCTGAAGTGACTATACTATAGTTATATAATATACTTGCAAATCTTACAACAATCTTTAAAACAGTGCTGCATAGCCAAGTCCGCAACAAATAATTGCTTGTGTGGTGACATGGCAGATGTATCGCACATCTGAACTTTGCTTCTTGGTTGCCGGGCTTTTGCATTCTTGGTGGCATGGGAGAAGCCTCCTGCAAACACAGAATTATCACATTAGATACGACTCCTTTAGGACTCGTGCTCAACTGTCAAGGCTCCTGTTGATTGTCATGGACACTTCAATTTCAGGACTGAAAATGCCGAAACATCTTTCCACACATTGTCACATGGGGAGGGATCAGCATCCCATATTTTGGGGGAATGAACATCCAAGTATATATTGTATATATACATATTATATATATATTATATATATTATATATATTATATATATTATGCATATACTGTATATATATATATTATACATATATATACATATATACTCATTATAGATCCATTTATCGGCTATTTTGGGGTTCACCTGGCATCAGAGTTTCGACTCATCCCCACATGTACGGCACACAAGTTCAAGAGCTCCTGGCCACGTGCTGACCCTGCCACACTGCTTCGCTCACTGGGAGATACACCCGGTGGTGCCGGCGGTCGCCCTGACATAATTTTGCACAACGAGATGGAACATGGCAGGAAGCATTTTGATCGAAAACGGGAGAATACAAATGATCTAGACTATGCTGCAAACATCCCTAGACGGCATTCATGGGAACGACTTGGGCTATTCTTCACGGGCGACACAAAGAAGTTATTAGCAAAATGGGCGCATTGGCCATACATGGAACTCGGTAGCGAGCATCGTTCGAGCTACGGCTTCATCGCAACTTGATTCATACTTGTCTTCTTCTGCAAAACTGCACAACACAAAAAAAAACAGTACTAGAAAGAACGTCAACCTAGCCATATTTCTCCTGCTTACATGCTACATTGCGAATCATTCTGTATCTTCGTCACCATATCCCCAATTGCAAAGTGGTCCGCCTGTGGGACCTTGTGATGAGGCCCGGGGCACAGCAACCTGGCTGCAGAGGTGATGGCCATTGATTTGTCCATTTTTCATGGGAATTCATATATGATGATTACATAATGATTACCCAGTACATATATATATAATTAAATATATATATATAATAATTATATATATATATATATACATATACCCTCCATGTTTCACAAACCGCTATGGATCAATTGTTGACACCCCGCCACCTTCAATTGTCGGTTTGCAGCGAGGTCCACTTTGGAATGCAGCGTCGCAAGTACCTGAAATCAGCTATAGGTTGTAGCTACAAGTAGTGTCTGGTTTCACCAAAACTTGCTCAGACGGTCTGAAAAACAACACACTACCCTACAAATCCATAGCGTCTGAATTCAAGTGTGCTGTCTTTGCACTAATCCTGAGACTAGCTCACTGGGGGCAGTATTGAAGTGCTTTGATTCTGGGACCGCTGTAGGCCTATTGAACCTATTGCTTCGCTTCAGTGGGCACCCGTTCGATTGCTCCAGGTGCTGCTTTTATGACATCTTCCAAATCCTTGCGACGCTTGCAGCTCTCTTGGAAAAGGCTTGTTTGACCAGGAGATGAACATAGATGAACTACATTGAACCATCATCCTGGCTTCAACCCCCATAGTTGAAAATCCCCTAAGGAAGTGATAGGAAGTGTATACAATTTGAGCCACAGCAAACCACAATCACCATTTTGTTTCCACTGCTAAAGTCGAGCCTACAAGTCCTTTGGATCATGGACATGTCAAATCATACAATATCAATCAATATCAGATTATCAGATATCATTTACAATGATGATGGATGATGGTATGTCTTCGTCAGTGGTGGCAAATGAAAGTTCCATTGACCGCACCTGTTGATGAATCTGGTAGCCCAGTTTCTTGAGGACCTGCCATGGCACCAGCAGATGCCACGCTATCCCTGGCGGTTGGAGCCCTGCCTTCTGATTCAATGTGTTCCAATTGTACCTGGCACAGGTGGCACGTGGGCTAAGCGCTTAAACCCTTGGGATCCCTTGGGGGCACATCTTCTGCGTGTGTGAATTGGCCTTGGAATGGAGCACGGGCAGGACCAAAGTCCAACGAAAAGCTCTAGAATGACTCCAACGGTTTCTGCAATCAAAATTGAGCTCCTTGGTTCTTGGAACTATAGCACTATAGAGCTTGAAACATCCCTGAATGTGTGGCAGGATATGCCAGGACATGTTTCGCTTCCGCAGCACTCCAATCATCATCATCGTCGTCGTCATCATGGTCATCATCCTCATTATCATCATTAATATCATTATCATCATCAGAAAAGCCAAGATGCTGAGCTGTAGTTGTGCATCTCCACTAGCCTGCAGACTCTCAAGTCATGGCTGCGAACTTCGACTGTGATTGAACCTTTCCCTGGAGATCGACCTTCTGTTCGACCGCTGTATCAAACTGTGGCTGCTGTCCCCGCAAGTGCGTAAACATGTGTAAACATTGACCAACTTAGCTTCAGAATGCATCGGAAAAAACTCAGATTCCAAGTTTGGAACTTGTCCAATCTTGTCATCAGCTCACACCGTCATTCTTGTCAACTGTGCCAAACATCAAATTGATATCCCATCCAGCGTATGATAGCACGCTGTCCTGGGAAAGAAGTGATTCACAACTTCCGCAAAAAGAACCTTGGCCCAGTGGATATGCGGTCGTGGCGAGTCAGATGGTTCCAAGACCCTGGTACCCTGGTTATTGTTCAAGCGAATGTGCATAATTGTTCATCCACCGGGGTGGTCCTGTGGGTAGTAGTAACTCTCCAAATTGCCAATTGAGCTTCATGCAGCGAAGAAAAGTGTCCCCAGTTTTCCAGTGCTCTTCTCAAACGATACTCATGTGCTGCATCAGATTGGAATCCCATTCTTCCAACCAAAACATCTTGGCAAAATGGAACTTTACAATTCCTTCCATTGGATTGCCCAAACACCTACTATTGCAACTATTCATGAGATTGCTTGCATATGGGTGCCTCCTATCTTGAGCTGAGATCTCCCACGCCATCTGCGAAGTCTCTGGAGATGTTGCGCTTCGGTCGGGAGAGTGGAATCTCATCTACCTGGGCCCATTTTCTGCAGGGATTTTGGAAGACACCTGCAGCATCCTGCGGCATCCAAAACTCCAATAGAGAATGATGGGGTCCTAATTTTAGACTTTTTGAGACTGCCTTTGCTATCGTGGATGTAAAAAAGAGCTTGGGTCGGATGCACACAACATGTTATGGAAATATATTGGAAATATATTGGAATATCATGGAATATCATAACATGACAAAACAAGCTACGTCGATGCTATTTTCTTTTGCTCAACCGAATCTCCCCCATCCCAGGCCATCCCAGGCCATCCCAGGCCCCGCAGGTCAGGTCACCCAATTGTAGAGCGCTTGCAGATCCTTCCGGGGGACAGGGGGGCGATCGTGCCATGTTTTATACTGAAAAATATTGAAAAGGGGCTGTAAAAGGGTACAACCTGTACTCTGGACCTTGCAATATAACAGCTCCAAAACGTGCAGTATGATTATATGATGTTATATGAACTCTAATATAATCTAATACAGCAGTACAGTGCATGGTTGCCATTGCTTTTGCTGTCCTCGTCTGTGTCCAGTGCAGGTGCAATCTGGCAAGCAAGGGACGGTTGCGACATTGGACGCTGGGCACCTAGGCTCAGTGCAGGAACTGGCTAGATCTGGCCAGCAAAGTCTCAAAGAAGTTGCAACAGTTCCGCACTCTCAACAGAATCTTCAGTAGACACTTCTTCAATTTTCTTTGGTTGAGTGACATGTAGTATCATGACTGCATTGGCGTGTTCCATTTTTTTTGGTTAAGTAGACCAGGTTGACCGTCAATATTTCTCGCAGCATGGTATAGCATCCTTTTCCGCTTCCAGCTTCTTCAGAAAACCCACGCCGATACTCTTGATGACGGGGATGCTTGCAATGTTCTTCGCTCCCAGTCCTTGAAGATCGCGGTTGCAGCGACCCCATCGTGCGAGACTGCTGAGATCTGTATGATCTTTGGAACATCTTTCCAAGGAAAAGCTTGTCTCCCCCTGTGTCTCCATCTTTTCCTGTCATGAGCCACTGCAGGGTCTTCAGTCACGGAAGATTCCTCGGATCAACCCTTGACTGAACCTGCTCAGCACACAATGCTGAACATTGTGTGCTGAGCAGGCTAAGTTCACAAGCTGCTTCCATTTGCTTCACTGAAGCTACCCAGCCTCTGCAGCATGAAGATCCTCTGCCTGTACCAAGCGCTACGTCTGCATCGTCATTCTCCAACTGATCCACTCTGCATATTTCGGGCCCAAGTCGCTGCACGAGTCATCCTCTTGGACAAGGCTGAGCTCAGCTTGAGGAGGGGGTCGGCCACATTTGGCCACAGTATGGCCACAGTAGTGCAGCTTTCCGAAGGATTTACAAGGATTTCAATGATTTTCAATGGCAATGAGGATGAAATGAAATGTTTCCTGTCCTCACCCTGTGGCAATATGTGTCAATCCATTTCTGTCACGCACAGGTCAGGCAATGCTGGCGGTGTTGCAACCACATCATTGCACATCTACATCCTTGGTGCCATCTCAGTTCTCATCGAACATTTTTGCAGTGTTTCCTGGTGTTGCGGTTTCTTCAATGATGTCCAATGATACTGTAGTGATGCTTGATGTTTGAAAATGACACTCAATCCAGGAAAGGGGTGGGAAACAAAGAACAACCTCAAAAAAGATATGGACATAGCTGGAATGGGTACCCCTAAGAGATTCAGTTTTCCCTTTGAATGGTGCACCAATCTTTTATTCCACTCACTTTTCGCAGGACCTCGCCCTATGCTTGCATGCCAAGAGTCTGTGACACCAGCAGAGCGCAGGGAGAGCCTATCACGTCGTGATTGTGGAGATGGCTTCTGTGGGAGACCAGAAACATCCAATAAGAATAAATCACCTCCAGTCTAACCTCGTAGGACATACGGTATCCCTTTCTCAACAGGCAAATCCACAGAACATGTCCTAGTGCCGCGCTTGAATAGCGGTTGGTATTTTTCAGGAACACCTCACCTGTAATGCTCTTGAGAATCTTAAGAATCTATCCATTGGAGAGATAATTGAATCTGGATGAGCCCAGGCACCAAGAACCAGTCTCCGGGTGTTGAATCCAGTCAACCCCGTGAACTAGTGCTGGAGGCACATTTCCTGGCCAAACCCCATCGACATCAACATGCATCCCTTAACGTTAATGCCTGATTCCATCCAAACTGGTACAAGGTTCAGTGATGTTCAGTCTATCAGCACTTGATTGAAGGCCTAGGAAACAAGTCTTGGGTCTTGCAGTCTTCAGCATTTGCCAAATTCATTGGCACAGGGAAGTCATTCTGTGAGATACACACATTCATCTGATGTCAACTGCATTGTACGATTGGTCCATCTAAATCATCTAATATAACCATCTAACAAATCCATACAATTCCTTGAAAGTTGCAATTTTTCCCATTGCATCAAAGCTTAGAGACCATCATTGTCATGAAAGAAACCAACATCCCTCTTGAGAGGACTGGTCTGCAGTACGTCAGAGGTGTGACCCGGTCCGAGTGGCAGCCAAGGCAGCCAAGGCTCCCCAAACGAAAGGCCAACAGCCGGGCGGCTCACAGTTGCAATGCCAGGCAAAGCGTTCAGGGAAGAGGCCCATCTTGCCTGTACCCTGGCAGCTGCTGGTGGCTGATGGCAGTTGCTGGCAACTGCCGGACTTCATTCCCTCCGATCAGTGCAAAGGTTTGGTGTCTCGATATCATTGAGATTCTTTAGGTAGTGATATTTCAAGATACGGGTGATATTTCATAATGTCTCCATGTGTTTCCTCCGGGTCAGGACTCTTGCAGCCCTGAAACCTGACCGGGCCAATGTCGTGGCAACACCTCGGGCAAAGTCCTCCGGTGCAACAACGATCGGAGATCCAACATGGTCATGACGGGCAAATACACAAATAAGTACAAATGTACACAAATTAAAAGTCAAACCATGACATCAGTGTTCAGAAATCCTATACAGGTCAGGTCCAACACAGGAAACCAGTGGCAATCATCCTGTGGATCAGGTAGAACCACCGCGTCACGGAACACATCTGCGAGTCCGGGGCCAGTTTCCCATCTCTCAACCAGGCTTGATACTCTGGTGTGTCCGGTCGAAACCTGCGCACAGCCACACAGCTGCAAGCTGCACAAAAAGTAAACCTTGCAGGCTACTACATACTATGCAACATCGTGCAATTCCAGTGCTGTTTAATTCTGCTGATACTCGAAGCCTGGATAATTATTGCACAAGTTGATTGAACATGCTTCGAACATATCTTGATTTTTCCTTTGATCATCTTTGATCCGCCTCCATCCCTCCGGTCTGCTGAGATTTCTGAGTGTTTCGCTGCCTCCAATGCCCCGAGAAGGTTCTCGTCAGGTTCTGCTCGAAGCCCATCTGCAGCTCTGCCAGGTGGCGACGCAGCAAAGCAACGCAAAGTTCTGGGCGTCCCGAGGCAATGGCCTCAGGAAGTCCTGCAGTACCTTGGGGAGCATGCAGTTGGACTGCCAAATACTGTACTGCCAATGAGCCTGAAATGATGTGTTGGTGACATCATGTGACATCCCTTCAGTTTTTAACTGGTGCACTAGTCCGGTCCAAAGAGGATGCAAACATGTTTGGAATTGTTTGGACATGTTTGGACTACATTTTATGATTCTGCCTCTACATCTCAGTCATCTCAGGGATTCTCAGAGTCTAGATGCCTAGGTTGACTCCAACGCAGATTGCAACTTTGCCCACCAAGCCACCAATGTCTGGAAAGGTCTGCAATCGAAAGCCATTTACCCACCCTCAGTGCTAGGCCGCAAGGGACCACTGACCCTCCAGAACAAGTCTAGTCGATGATCAGTACAAAGATGTAAGACGTACGAAGGAGTGGGATGTCTCAGAAAAAAACAAGGGTAATTAACCACAATCAGGGATCAGTTCAAAGAGCAGGACCTGACAACGGCCACATGGTTCCTTTCACATACTGTCGCCATATGTCATCATAGCCAATAATCGCTTTCACATTGAACACATTGACTCCCCTCCTTTCGTTCTGGCATGGATCCGTTTCGTAGCAATCGCTCAAGGTTCAGAGGGAATAGCGAACGTTGGTTACCGGCATATTGGGCCAGTTTTCTTGTCCTTGGAAGGCAAACAGGCAGTGCAAGAATGTACACTTCCGTCTTGATGAGAAAGGGTGCCTTAAAAACTCCTGCATGGGGTAATATGCTTACTTACAACATCTTACAACAACTAGCCTTTCTTCCACTTTGCCAAGAAACCCTGACACAGCCTGACACTAATCTGCGGCCATGTATCCCTCCTTTCAACAAGCTCTGGGCAACATCTCGCCGTGACAGGAAAGCAACATCCGTAAAGCTGTAAATTGTTCCTAGATCACGGGCAACTGACACTTCTCAAATCACAGAGGAATTGAAAAAAATATCACCTTCTGCAGCATGGAGATTTGGAGATGGGTAAACCATCGGAATCTGGGGTAGCAATTTCATAAGCGGCTTCCTCCTGACTCCTGCCATATCTTGCCATCATGCCATCTGCATCTGCCTGTCAAGTATCGGGAAGTGAGGACTTCCGGAAAGTCGGCCAGGTCAAGTGGTGCCGGCAGAAACACATCCGTCCTTCCGGCTCCGAAGCCAGGCCAACCCTTCAGTGTGGGCTGACTTCTCCAGTTGCTAAAAATGAAATACAAATGGAATACATTATACATATATACCTAGTAAACCTAAACCCTGACTTTTCTTCGGGTTTAAGTAGAAACCTCGGGTTTTCATGCAAACCCTAACTTTTCTTCGGGTTTGGATGGAAAACCTCGGGTTTTCCCATTTCCCCCTGCCCAGCCCTGGGAAAGCCACTTTTGATTGGAAATTGATGGCTCGATCAAGAGCATGGATGGTGGAGCAACATGGATCAGCAATCATTAGGAAGGGACACAAAAAATAACACATCTTAATGCAATTTTTAAGGGTGCTATAGCGATTATATATTTTATTACTATATGACCTATGACATATATAGGAATGAAGTTGGTGGACAGAATCATGGTACCAATCGTAGTGAGTGTTTGACGCTTTTGGTATACACACATCTTAGCACACAATCACGCCCAGCCCGCTGCGCGAGCATGGTTTTGCCAGCAATGGCATTGTCTCATCAGCTTGGATCTTAGAATAGTTTGTCCTGCATGGGCACAGTGGGAACAGGTTCTTGGAAGGCAAAGGAACAAAGAGTCGAGGGAAATCAATCAAAATCAACCTACTGAAAATGTGACACGATTTATCCGCTGCTCTCTCCCCTTAGCCGCTTTTGGCTTACCCAAAGGGAATCCTAGCTAGCTTTCAGGCCATGGTGGCTAGAACCAAGGCAAAGTCACAGAGTGCCCTTGACCTGGAAACCCTTTCCAGTGAATGGGATTCTGACCCTGACATCAGGGAGAGGTTGCGTGATGGGGGAAGCTTCCTTCATCCTAAGTCCAGTTCTGGGGAAGACATTCCCACATGTGTCTTGAACAAAGAGTTGTTGACCCCCCTCCTCGTTCGCATGTCCATGACCGAGAAGAAACAACTTCCCTGTATTCATGACCTTCACGCGTCAGTTGAGAGTTTGCTGACCCTACACAAGAGGCCGCCTAAGCCAGAGGACTTTGATGATAATATGGCTCTTACCTGGAGGGTCCGTTTTATGCTCGGCTTTGTCAAGATGAAGGCCAGGAGGCAGGAAGTTTCGAAGGTGGCTCGGCTGTTTTGTTTAGAGACTTGGTGAGCACCCAACGGTTTGTGAAAACATCTCTAGGTGGCCAAGCCCAACTTGAGCTTGTGATTTCAAAGCGCTCTAGTCAAGTCACAGGTTAGTCCACTAGCTCTAAAAGCCTTTGCATAGACTTACTTTTCTTTTTTCTCTCCCAGGTGCAAGAGTTCCAATCTATGTGTCTTCTGCTTGAACCGTCGCTGCAGGAGCCATCACACTTTGTGTTAACTTCAGCCTATGTTGATAGAAAACACACCCACGAACAACCCATCCTATCAACTGGCAAAATTATATGACTATATGATTTTGATGTGTATACATATATTTTTTCCAAACGCTTGGACTTTTGGACATGCCATGGGTTATTTTCCAATCGCCTTTGCGCAGGACGTGGTCGATGAGATCAATGCACGAGAAGAGGCCAAGCGCGCTGCCAAGGACACCCTTCGCATGTAAACCAATCTTTAGTTTCGAACCTTGCTTTTCCATTTGAGGTTTGTCTTAATGTTACTAAAGTTAGGTTTAACTGTGCTTCACGAAACAAAGTGTCAGGAGCCGCAGGAAGAGGAAAACCAAGAAGATGAGGATGAGCATGAAGGTGAAGAGGGAGGGGAGCATAGGGAAGAGTGTGAGAGCAACTCCGAAGGTGAAGGCGACAAAGAGGTGGAATCAGGAGAGGGCACGGAGGGTAAGGGAAGCAAAGGAGATGAAAACACACGCGTGGAAACTGAGGAACATGAGAATGCTACCCCCAAAGACTTGCCACCAACGAGCACCCCCAAGACAAGTTCAGCAGCTGACCAGCCAACACACCCGAAAGCCCCGGCGAAGAAGACACCTGATTGTGAGAGTATCTTGTCCAAATATGTAATGTCCAGGTTCTGTTATTAATGCTGCTTGTGGTGCTATGATGACATGTCCTCTACTTTGTCGTATAGACATATAGCCGGTCCCTAAGGGCCCAAGAGCGATGATCTGCTTGAAAAGCGAGAGCGTTTGCTGAAGCAGCTTGAGGAGTTTCTCGGTATATAAACAAATCAGCATCACTATATATGTTACCCTCCACATGGTACAAGGCACGCGTTGTCTATGGAGTAAGACCCCATATTACTTGGTTGAATCCTTGGGTAGAGTAAACACGAATCTATATAAAATATGTTCACTCCGTCTTTCTCAGGATCAGAAGGAAGAAGGCAGCAGATACAACTTCACCTGATGTCGCGGCTAGCACTTCGCACCCTTTGTCGCGCAGCACGTTGGCACCAGGAGAACAAACAGCTGTTCTTGTTTTGGTGGTGTGACTGGAGCATTTCGCAAATGAATTTTCAGCCCGCAATTTCTGATTCAATTTTTGGAAGGAGCAAAAGATGAGAAAGCAACCTTTGCACAGGACAATCAAGATACATTGCCCATGGACATCACACAGATCCCCACACCTGAAGAACCAGAAGTGACCTTTTCTCCCCCAATCTCTTCTGTCGAAAGACGCGCAGCTTTCCAAGGAAAGACGGTCAAACCCGGTGACAACGGCACAGGTGCCTGTGAGGGTGGGTCTTCGGTTGAGGAAACGCCAGGCAGCTACAAAGAGAAGGATAAGACGAATTTAAAGGCACATGTGTTTGACAAAGGCAACTTTGAAAACGACAAGGTCACCGACTTTAGCGAAAGCGATGAGGATATTGGGTTTGGGATTGGTTATGGTGTCAAGTGTTTTTTTACAAAATTATTATAGCTACGTACGCAATGACTATTTGACGCATCTCGCCATGAATGCACATATGCGTGCGCCTATATCCAAGATATGAACCTTTTTTTTGAGGCACAATTTCTGCTGTCTTTGCTTGCCCTAAAGGAGAACCAAGACCGTGTGCCTGTTACACGGGAAGATCAGCTCAACATGAGGAAAAAACCTGACGGGGATGGCCGCAGCCGTCGTGGCAAAGGCAAAGGCAGGGGAAGGGGCAGAGGAAAGTCCACTAGCAAGACAGCAGCTAAGAAACCTGCAGCAGCAAGCTCATCAATCCCGGAGCAAGCAAAGCGCAAGGCATTAGCTGATGGGAAGGGCAGAAAGGGAGGGAAGAAAAAGAAGAGCGAAGAAGGTTGGACTTGGGAGGATTACGCTGAGGAATGGGACCAGCATTGGTGGGATGAGCATGATGAAAGCGCATGGGAAGGGTGGAACAACTCAGGGGAAATGTGGGACAAAGCGGCATGGGGGGATGGAAAGTATAGCCTGTACAAGGTAGGTGCTGATAACAATGCTGAGGACAGCAAGCCCCCGACAGAAAGCAATGGGAAGCGCAAAAAGAAGCAGCCATCCGTAGATGACACAGGACATGCTGAACCCAAGGCTGACAAGCACACAAGAAAGAAAGCAAAGAAGTGCGAGCACAACCAGCCACAGCCCAAAGCAGCGGCAGCACCAAAAACAACAGCACGTCGCGCAAGGTCAGCATCAGCAGGATCGTCGACACCACCAGCGCCAGCAGCAGCAAAGTCGGCCCCTAAGGCCAAGGCATCAGCAAAAGCAGCGGCAAGCACCAAAAAAAACCCGAAAGCAAAGGCTTACCCCAAAAGAGCACCCAAAGCAGTCCGAGTCAATGCACGTGCGGCAGCACGACCTGAAGCAGTTGTGATTGAGCAGGGCAGGGAGACGCAGCAAACAAAAGTCATGGAAGAGATGCATGGGTTGTTGTATGACTTTTCTGTCAAGTTCTTGGGGGCCCAAAAAAAGGATGGGTTTGACCTCAAGGAGTTCAAAAAAAACGTGCGTGCAGACACCCTGAACACATGTGACTCCAACCGGTGCACTTTCAATGTGTACTGGACTCGTCCAGCCGTTGGGATTACCAGTCGTGAAGAAAAGAAAGACTTTGCTTACTTCACCATCCCTGACCGTGAAGACCGCGAGTATTGCACAAAACTTGCAATTGCCATGAAATCGGCGGAACTGTTGGTTTCTAGTATGCACCTGTTTCCTTCTGATTTTCTTTTCATCTGTAACACATGTTGAGTTAAGAGTCTTGAGCCTTGCGGAAGTATCCAGTTTTGGGATGAACAGTTTTTTCCGAGGCATTGCATCATTTATATAGATGAGGGTTTACCAACTGAGCTCTTCTTCTGCTAAGGCTACGTTTGTGGACAAGCTCTACGCATCGGAAGTGGGCAGTCGCAAGAGCACCACCGGAATCTCTGCGAATCCAATTGTCTCTGAAAGGGCTGAGATCTTGAAGCAAGCTGGCAGGAATGCCTTTCACCAAATCCTCCATGAAAACACGGAGGCATAGTTCAATCACGGGGTGGGTCACCATATATACCTGCTGGGGTGCGCTACTTGTGCATTGTGGAGGTGCCTGCTTTTTGCAGGGAAGCAAGTTCGAAGTGACTTGCGCTGGGATGCATTTTGTTTAGGCTCAGAATCCACATGCTGAGGGTGGCACTTCCAGGGCTTGAGTGAGGCCTTCGAAGTTGGCTAGGGCTAAGAGTTTGACACCAACTTTCTTTTAGTTTTACAGAACTACAGGTACCAACATCTATACAAACAATCTTTTTGCCAACGTAACTTATCTTCAACTGTTTGCTGACACAAGGGCCATTGAGAGACCCATCTCCTTTCCTGTGGTCATTTGACCCCAATCTTGGAACATGGACTGGTCTCCGCCGACATGGACAGACTTGGACACTAGTGGTGCTTATCGTTTGTTTCCAACATAAAACTGTTCTTATCCTACTTGTAATATGTAGCCCCATTTCAATGTGTATGCTTCATACTTTCTAGTTCCCTTATGACTACTGTGAACTCACCGTCCAACACCCGTTGTGGAGCCAGTCCTGGTAGCTGTCAATGGCAGAGCGCTGGTGATCTGGGGAAATCCTCAGGTCGCCACATGTCTCTTTGAAAAGGGTACCCCATCGCGAGACAGCTCGATTGTTGAAACCCGGGGCAGTTGAAAATATCATCTCAGTCCGGACTGTTTTCTCAGCTGCTGGTATTAATTTGAACTCAAGTATGTCCAAAGATTTTTTAGTAGAAAAAACCATCCGAGACAATCTCATCATGGCCATGGGAACTGTGCTAGATAAACAAAAAGCATCTCACCTGGTAAATGATCTTTATATTTCCTTGACATGTTCAACCGGTTATCCCGCTGCTTAGGCCATGCATCGGAGAAGCACGAAGGCACGTGGCCGCTTCAGGGTGCGAGCCATCATCGGCAAAGAAAAACGTTTCCTCGGCATGTTTTCTGGGGCCCATTATGGGGATTGATGGAACTTTCTCAGCCAGTGTGATTTAGCTGATCTGAACTTTCTGAGATGTGGGTGAGCCGTGTCAGGGTCAAAGAGGTGTCCCGCTACAAAGGTTTCAAGTCCTCATCCACCTACAGAGGAATGTCATTGGCAAAACATAAATATCGGGGCTGAAGTTAAGGACAGCACATGTCAGTGCCTACTTCAACTTATTTGCATGTATCAGGTACACTTGTACATGCAAAAATTGGAACGGAGTGGGAAGTACTACACTGAACCCGCTCTTGCACTGAGCCATGTTGGACTTGGATGCGCTGATGTGGCGGCTTGGGGCCATGAAACTTCCCCGGGCCGCTAGCCCAAAATGATATAACAATAAATAAATAAATCTTTATATATGTTTATATGGTGTATATATATGTTAACTCTTCAACATGTGCTTTATATATATATTATGTATATATGTTCTCGTGGATGCTTTGTTCTCAACATGAATCAAATCGCTATGTTGCCTGGGTGGCACCTCCTGTCCCACTTCCAAGGCATTCGTTCTATGCCTACTCTTACTCCTTTGGACGTACGAAGTGACTCAGGTTGGACACAACTTTTACATGGTGACATTCAAACAAAAATCACAAACATCCGACTTTCAACACTAACTACAAGACAAACATGTTTATCTATGGTCCTTGTCAGGAGTTCGACTAGTTGGAGTTCTATGCAGGGGCCGCCAATCTTTCCAAATGCATGGCAAGTGCTCATTATAATACCTGAAGCTTTGATGTCCTCTACCATGAGCAACCACCTACAAGAAAGAGTAATTTTATGAACTTGTGTCACGCATCTGGCTTTGGGTTCCTTGTCAAATCTATATATTGTGTTTTGGACAACCCCCCGATGAATGCTTATGGGCTGGTGTATGAAGAGGTTTCCACAACTGTTCTTTCGGGGTTGATGTCATCAATCAAAACTGGTCCAACTCCCTTTCGCATGATCTACCCATTTTTTTTCAGACCATTGTAGGATTCGATAAGTATATCCACGGGTGGAGGGATGAAACTGCTCAGGTTGGCCTTACTATGTATTTTGAGATGTCGAGCGAATGATTTTGCCATTCACCTGGGACTTAAATGCAGCTCACTTTGCAAGATGAACCGTGGTACGAGTCGAAGATCAGCATGCGCATCGGTTGGATACACAGATTACCCATCTGTAGCTGTTGCCAATACTTTGATCGAAAGGACTGTAAAACACCTCCCAAGTTTAGGGTTTATGTTTGGGAAGTTTTGGGAATGAGTAAGTTGAATAGCTCATGTATGGTTGATATTTGCAAAGGGTTGCAACGTATCCCCTACACTACCCACCCGTCCCTTGCCCAGCCATGACGCAGGAGCAGTCTCATGGTGGCACTGACGGCATGCCTTGGAGGGCTTTGGACTGTAGAGCAACCGGGAGGTTCCCTCCTGGAATTCTATCCCTCTTGGAGGGAAATAATGAGCCGGTTGTTCGAACATGGCGGTGCCAACTGCGTGACTCCACTGTTTTGATTGAAAAGGATTTATGTAGGAAACGGTTTTGATCTACAGTTATGTTTTTATGTAACGATGGGTTTCCAGAAATGTTTTCAAACAGATTTCGAAATGTAGCGGCTGGCAGCGCATACTGTTACAAAAACATGGATTGTTTATTTTGGTTAGTTTTGGTTCATAATGTGAACCCCAGTGCATAAACCAGGTGACTCAAGTGCGGTGGTGGATGGGCCATTACCAAAGCAGCACCCCGAAGAGACATTGGGGGGCTGGAAATTCAACTTTGATTTCCCGACTCGATAAGGGGGTGCTACAAGGGTGGAAGAAGAAGAAGGGCGGCCCTACTCCTGTTGTGAAATATATTGATTCCAAAGGGGTTAAGCGGTACAAGGGAACAGCCGATCTTCGGAAGACGGAGAAACTCAGCCCATTTCATTGGTGCCCAAATTTTGGTTTTCATTTTAAAAGACTTTGGCTGTATGACCCTTAACAGAATTCAATGGATGTTTACTAGTTGATCTTTCTTTTGCAGAATCCATACAAGTACCAGAAAAACATGGGGATAGGATCTTGGGTAAAAGCGATCTATGTATTTTCTCATTGTGACATCATATATCTTCCATAATTGGGAATTTTCTACCATGTCGTTTGGACCAACCAAATCGTTTACCTTACCACAATCATTCCCTGATATCCCCAGTTCCGGTCGCCCATCCCAGGATTTACCCAATGGCATTCGCCAGAGAGGTGCTGGATTTGGTCGAGGATATGAAAAAGTCTTGCCGTGGGCAACCTCAGCTTCCGAGCCGTGTGCCACCAGCCCTTGAAACATTCCAGACTACGGAATGGAACGATGATCCTGACTTGTGGTCTTTTGCCGACCTTCCCCAATTGTTTAACTATCTTCGAGGGGCGGCTGCATTGCGCATACCCCCAGAATGGAAGGCTGTGGTGCCAAAGTCCCTTGATACCTTAAAATGATTGAGCCTCACTGGACTGGGAATTGTGAACTTAAAACTTTTGATAATGTATGTGTTCCAGTTTGTAGCGTTTTGTGGGGTTCCCCATTGGTACAAAATAGACTACAATCATTATTGGTGATTTTTTATTGAAAAGACTAGCAGGGTGACCTTTGAAACATATGGAAAAACCAAACCCATACCACACCCAGGAGCCAGCGCCAGTCAGGTCAGGAGATATCGGTTTATATACATCTTTTATCCCAATTTAACATAATTTATCACCTTTTGATGGGGAAAAGTTCGGGTTTGCTCCAAACCCGTACAAAACCCGTACTAAACCCGTACTAACCCGTAGTATTTCTGGGAAAACCCCGGGTTTGTGAAAAAACCTCGGGTTTTTCAAACCCGTACTGAACCCGTACTAAACCCGTACTTTACCCGTACTAACCCGTACTTTTTTTATGGGTTTACATAGTTGAAAATTCATTGCGTTTTCACAGGTTTGAACTTGATTTGTCAAGGGACATCGGCACCTTATGGAAATTCGATTTGAGCGAGCTCATGGCCAAACAAGCCTAATTCGAGAAATTTGTGGCTGTGGGATTTCCCACCCATGATGGTTCGTGGATTCGTAAAGTAAAGGGGAAAATGCCCAGTACAGAAGCTGCTATTTTCTTTCAGTTCATGTTTGGTTGCCATTCAAATGGAACATTCGCAAAAGACTCGATTGCAACAGTGCTATTGCCTTTGATCCATCCCTTCTCTCTGTCATTGTTAGCAGCCATTTTTTGGGAAGCGGCCCTTACAAGGACACCCAGCGGCCCCAGACAGAACATGTCCAGGTGTCCTAGTCGATCCACTCAGGGATTTGGCAGCTGCCAGACACTTCAGGATGGCATCGAGTTTGTGAATAGGGCAGGCCAGCCCGACAGCAAAGAGCTTTCTGAGGAAGATCTTCTGAACCAACTGCAGGATTGGGTTTTTGTTTGTGGTGCTTCTATAGCATCTAGTGTTTCCAACACTACTCTGCCCATTGACAAGAACATGGTAACCCCTTCCTTTCTCAGGAGTTGGATGCCGAGATCGCGCTGACAGCGCCAGCTACACCGAAGATCTCTGCTGAGGTTGGGCCCTTGGGCCACATAGTTTGCTTGAAAATAAACGGCTTAGAAGGTGGAACGATATAATATATATAAGTCATTATTCCTTTTCCACCTCCAGAGGCAACCCTTCAAATACTTGAACTGTATATTGGTTCGATTTTAGCATTTTTCAGCTGATTACATATTTAGATACCGAAAAATTATTCAAAGAGACAGCCGGTTTAGTTAGGACACATCATATCATCATATCACACCAAATTAAGCAACAGCCCGGTGCCCAGGTCCAGGAGCCCCCAACGATATCTTCTGCAGAAACGCTTCCTGTCACTTCCTTAGAATCGGAAGTCATGTCGGAGCACCGCACTCATTAATGTGACAAGGGTGGACTGAACAAAAGGAAACCCACTTACGCTGTAAGCAACTAACATGAATTGTTTCGGGTTTGTTTTTCATGGAAATCATCTCGGATGAAAGAGCAACATCATACGTCTATATAGAATAATTGGTATGCTAAACTTTGTTTCCAGTTGGTTTGGCTGACCAACGGCCAACGAGGCCTCTACGCAAGAACTCGATGCTGCAAAGTCTACTACTGGTCAGGACGAATCTGACCAACAGAAGGTCATGTCTCAGGGGTTCACTGTTTTGTTATTAAGTGAATCAGGAGAAGCATACATTTGTTGACCATTGTCAATAGGTACATTTTTCTCCTTCTCTGTCGTGTTGATGTTTTTCGTTCATGCCTAAGTAACATTTCTATATATTTTATGGTTCGGGTGTGGTCGAGTAAAGCTTGAAGGGTGGTGTGCACTTGCAAAGGGTGTGTTTTTTGGCTGTGCTTGTGAAGGTTGAAGCAGGCACCGCTAAAGTGGAGACTCCGACTCCAGTGGCGACGCCTGTGCGAAGCCTTGCCGAGGGTTCAGCTCCCCAAGTTCCAGAACCCCCTCGAAGTCTTACGGACGCCGTGCCAGAGACACCACCAACACCGGAGGGAGGACGAAAACCCATGACTGACAGGAAGGTTCAATGTTGAAAGTTTGACGAAAAAAAATCCAAACCTATACCTTTTTTTTTGTTGGTGCCATGTGTTTCTAAGGGGCTCCCTGCAGTTGAAGCTTCGTCTTGCGGCAAAAGCTCGCATAATGCGAATGGTGAAGGCTAAATCGAAGAGACGTGACTTAGAAGTACCTGAATGGGTCAAGGCAGAATGGGGCAAGGGGAACAAGAACCAGATCGCTGATCTCCTTTGCTCGGCCAACTTTGACAAGGACCAAACATATTATATATATACCTGTTTAATGCATGGGCATGTCTTTCGTCTCCAAAACTTTCTGTTTCCTATTTATGCATCATGCATGTTTTTAAATATAATATACAGTGTAATATATATATATATATATTTATACACATTTTTTCTTGGCTTCTACTACGCCTGCTTATCTTCACAATGTTCTCAACACTGGTTTTCCTGCCACCAGCCACGCAGATCCACGCAGGAAGCCTTTTTGAATTCCCTTCACGTCGTGGTGACGAAGAAGAAGGTGGTTTCTGTGGAGGTTGAAGAGGGGTGGTTCTCCGAGTCCGAGTTGCGAGATGAAGTTGGCTGGTCACAGCCCTTGCCTTACAACAGTTCCATATACATTTCTCAACACTTCAACCATACTTGTTCTCTCAACATAACCATATGCCACGGCCCAGGACCAAGATCAACGGTGCAAAGGCCTATTGTTTGAGCCTGCCGGAGACCCATGTCAGGCGCTTTCGCCACCCACACCAGTGTGAAATATTACAGTTATGCTCTGTTGCAATCTTTGTATGAGTGCTCAACTTTGGACATTCCGAGAGACTCTACATTTTGAGAAGGTATGCTGTTTTATTGTCCACATCACATTTCCGATGCAGAAAGAACCTCTACGACAACGAGGAGGAGTACTGGGTAGTGCTGAAGGAAACGGGAAAACGAAAGGAGGAGCAGAGCTTTGAGGAAATCCACAAGCGTCAGAAGCAGGCCATACCCCACATATAATTTTGGTCCAAGCCGTTCAAGCCTGCTCACAGTCCAATGTGCAATCAACCCTGTCCCTTTTCCTTAGTAGCCTTAGTAGCTTCTACATAAACCTTCTTCTGGGTGTCTAAATATTAAAGAAGTTGCCTTGCCATCCAGGCCGATGGTGAACCTTCTTGGAACATGGACGAAAGCTTCAAGTCCATGGCTTCGTATGAAGCCCGGGCGGACAAGCAAAACCAGGTTGGTGGACCGAAGCCTGGTGAGCAGAACAAGTACACGCAGGCAACTGTGTTTCTTTCAAGCGCAGGACGTAACCGCAGTATAGTTTCCCAGCATTTCCCGTTTTACAACAGTCACAGAAAAGGACCAACATGTTTCAAAAGAGCTGGAGGTCAAAGATAGCTTGGGACGTTTCATGGAGTCAATCATGGCCAAAACTGGCGCGATGAGAAAGCTTGTCCGGGAACTGAAGACCCAGTATGTGGATCCAGCCGCTGGACAGTTTCTGGGATTATTTGAAAAACACCTTGACCCATCCCATGCTATCTGCAATTTTTCATCTCTCTGTCAATCTCGTTTTTTTCTGCGTTTGAATTTCAACCGGGTACCTGTTTCAGCCATACGGTCACGCTCCTACCTTTAAGGTGTGTGGCCACCCTCGAAGCTGAGATCAAGAAGGTTGATCAACAGTATGATCTTTGCAACGAAGCTTGGGCGAAGGGTGAAGCTGACAGATTCGCTACTGATGAGTTTCTTGACCAGAATGTTTGCTTGTTAAAGCGAACACCATCCCCTCTCAGAGTCTTACCAATTATCCACTCAGTTTTTCTTGCGACAAGGTTTGTCAAGGATGCGGAATCGAAGATGAAAGCGGCAACCTTTGTGTTCCATTCTTAGCAAGTACAGCGGGAAGCCTAACTCATACCTAAGTCATGCCCTAACCCTACTTCTGCATGGCACCGCTGTTTCCAGAAGTCACGCCTAAGTCATGCCCACCCGGCGTTTCAGCATGGCACCGCGATGG